>Ga0334890_1001048_pt1 | contig 41102 bp, 28 predicted proteins | sample GraSluR1_MG_3_FD_207220 | JGI IMG/M metagenome (GOLD analysis project Ga0334890, IMG submission 207220) | Sludge microbial communities from methane-producing bioreactor in Wageningen University, Netherlands - Granular Sludge_31_08-R1 | ecosystem: Engineered > Bioreactor > Anaerobic >... | reverse complement strand
CGAACACGTTCCAGATCGAGATGCATTTCGACGGGACGATCGTGATCAGTTACCTGGCGATTGCGGCAACGGACGGGCTGGCCGGCCTGTCGGCGGGCAACGGGGTGGACCCGGATTACTACCCGTCGGACCTGTCGGGGATGGGCGCCTGCGGTCCGAGGCCGCCGGTGGCGCAGAGTGCCTCGTACGAGACGGGGATGGGGCAGGAGTTCGAGATTGTACTGTCGGCGACGGACGACGGGCTGCCGGACCCGCCGGGGGCGCTGGACTACGTCATTACGCAGTTGCCGACCCGAGGCGGGCTGCGCGATGTGGTGACGGAGGTGTGGATCACTGCGGTGCCCTACGTGCTGGCTGGCGGAGAGAATCGCGTGCTGTACCGGACGTCCTGGGGTACGTCCGGCCCGGACAGCTTCCGATTCAAGGTGAATGACGGTGGTGAGGCCCCGGACGGCGGTGATTCCAACGAGGCCACGGTGTCGATCACGATCAACGCCGCGCCGCCGGGCGTTGTATACAACTGGCCGCTGGACGCGAATCCAGGCTGGTCCGTTGAAGGTCAATGGGCATTCGGTACGCCCACGGGCGGCGGAACGCACAACAAGGACCCGCAGTCCGGGTACACGGGGCCATACGTGTACGGATACAACCTGAACGGTGATTACCCCAACAACCTGCCTTTACGGTGCCTGACCACGACGGTCATCGATTGTGCGCGGGTCAGTCAGGCGCAGTTGCGCTTCTGGCGCTGGCTGGGAGTGGAGGCGTTCGATTCGGCGTCGGTGGACGTGTCGGCGGACGGTGAGTCCTGGGTCACGGTCTGGTCGAACCAGACCGAGGGAGTGGTAATCGCGGATCTGGCGTGGACCCCGGTGACGTTGGATGTTTCTGCGGTGGCGGACGGCTCGCCGACGGTGTTCGTGCGGTGGGGCATGGGCCCGACGGATGACTGGACCACCTACCCTGGGTGGAATATCGATGACATCGAGATCTGGGGGGTGCTGTCACCGGCGTTCGGGGACTACGATGGCGACGGTGACGTGGACCTGGAGGACTTTGCCCGGATGCCGGACTGCCTGACCGGTCCCGAGATGGGGCCGGCCACCGTCGGCTGCGAGGCATTCGATTTTGACCTCGACACGGACGTGGACCTGAGCGACTTCGCCGCCTTCCAGGAGGCGATGAGCCAGTAGGTAGGGTGACCTGACTACGTGTCATAACGGGCCCCGGCAGGGCAGATACCGGTCGTCGACCGATACTGGCCTGTTGGGGCCCGATTCCTTGGGTTTGCCGCCCGGTGGCGCGGGATCGGGGGAAAGACGGCCCCGACGCGTGGCCGCAAGAGCATCGGCCCACGCCCCCAGCGATCCGGACAGCAGGGAAAGCGGTTTGAGACCCTGCCCTCAGAATTGAAGCTTTCGGGTGCGATCGGTACAATAGAGGTGCTGGGGTGGCCGTGTGAAGGAGGGGCGTTTGCCGTTCTCCGGTCCCTGCCTTGCCGCCAATCCTACAGCAAGATGTGCATCGAATCCGCTCGGGGTGTAGGAGTCCCCGAGCGTCGGATATGGGTCCTTTTCAGGGTGGGTTTCAACCATGTTTGCTGCGACAAGGGGATGGTCCGTGTTCTTTCTGGCCGTGCTGCTCGCCGTTCCGCAAATGACTGCCGCGCAGCCGCAGCCATTGGAGACGGCGCAGGGGATTCCGACGGCGATGGTGGTGAAGCTTCAGCCGCTGAACGCCGTCCAGCAGGTGGTGTCGCCGCTGGGTGACCAGGCCGCTCTGCAGGCGGAAGATGAGATCCGCGAAGCCGAGGGGCTGGCTCCGCGGTTCGCCGTGCCCAATGCAGTCAAGCTGACGCCGGAGAACGCGGGGACGTGGGAGGAGATCGACAAAGAGCTTCTGGTCTGGCGGCTGCGCGTCACGTCGCCGGGCGCTTTGTCACTCAACCTCGGGTTCACTCGATACCGAATGCCGGCCGGCGGCCGATTGATGGTGTATGCCGCGGACGGGATGCAGGTCGTGAGGCCGTTCACCGACGCGGACAACGAGTCGCACGGGGAACTGTGGACGCCTGTTGTGCTGGCGGACGACATCGTGGTGGAAGTGACCATTCCCGCCACGAAGGTCGACGGGATGGACCTGGAACTCGGCTCGATCAACGTCGGCTACCGCGGCTTCGGGGAAGTCATGGCGAGCCTGGATGACGATCTTCGGTCCGGGTCGTGCAACGTGGACGTGATCTGCCCGGAAGGCGACGACTGGCGGGCGGAGATTGCCTCGGTGGGCGTCATTTCCACGGGCGGCAGCACGTTCTGCACGGGGTTCATGGTGAACAACACCGCGCAGGACCTGACGCCGTATTTCATGACGGCCAATCACTGCGGCGTGAACTCGAGCAATGCCGCATCCCTGGTGGTGTACTGGAACTACGAAAACAGCACGTGCCGGCCGGTGGGCAGCTCGGCCAGCGGCGGCCCGGGCGACGGTTCCCTGAGCCAGTTTCAGACCGGTTCGTATTTCCGGGCGTCCAATTCCGCGTCCGATTTCACACTCGTGGAACTGGACGAGGATCCCGATCCGGCCTGGGAGGTCTCCTTTGCCGGCTGGGACCGCAGCGGGGCGGAGGCCACGACGGCCGTCGGCATCCACCATCCCAATACGGATGAGAAGCGTATCAGCTTCGAATACGCCACAACGCAGACGACCAGCTACCTCGGCACCACGGTGCCGGGCGACGGGTCGCACGTGCGGGTCATCGACTGGGACCTGGGCACCACCGAGCCGGGTTCGTCCGGCTCGCCGCTGTTCGATCAGAACCATCGGGTGATCGGGCAGTTGCACGGCGGCTATGCGGCGTGCGGGAATGATGAATCCGACTGGTACGGTCGATTCTCGGTCTCGTGGACCGGTGGCGGGACCTCCAGCACGCGGCTGAGCAACTGGCTGGATCCGGGCGGAACGGGCGCTCTGACCGTGGATACCATATCCGGAGCCGGCATCACGGTGTCACCGGGCGGAAATGTGGAGCACGTCGGCCCGGTCGGCGGGCCGTTCACGAGCCCCACGGTGACCTACACGCTGAGCAATTCCTCCCCCGCGAGCATTCCGTATCGGGTTCGATTGACGGCGAACTTCGGCATTTTGCTGAACGGCGGAACCGCGGACGTGACAGGTACGTTGGCGGCCGGCGGCGGGACGGCCCAGGTCGTGGTGACACTGGGTTCAGCGATCGAGTCTCTCGGCGCGGGCACGTACGTGGAGACGATCGAATTCATTGATGAGACGAAGAGCACGACGCAGACGCGCGTACACACCGTGGAAATCGGCCAGACGCTGATCACGGTCGCCCCCGCCCACGGCCTGGAGACGGGCGGGCCGCTGGGCGGCCCATTCAACGGGACGGTGACCTACACGGTGACCAGTGAGCGGCCGACTCCGGTAACCGTTGAGGTGGCGGCCAGTGAACCGTGGATCAGCCTGAACGGGGTCGCGGGGCCGCTGACGCTCAACCTCAGCGGAACGGGCGATTTCGAGACGGTGGTGGTCGGCATCTCCGCGGCGGCCGAGGCGCTGGGCGCGGGCCTCTACAACGGGTCGGTGTCCTTCACGAGCCTCGGCGGTGGGGCGGGAAGCACGTCCCGTCCGATCACGCTGGAAGTCGGTCGCGTTCTGTATGCGTCGGTCGACGTGCCCAAGCCGATCAACGACAACTCGACGATCACCAGCGTGATCGAGGTGACGGATTCCTTCTGCGTGGCCGACGTGAACGTCGACGTGAACATCACGCACACCTACCGGGGTGACCTCACCGTGGAACTGATATCGCCGGGCGGTGTGACGGTCCGGCTCCACAACCGCACGGGCAGCTCTGCGGACGACATCATCACGACGTACGACGATGAAGGCGGCACCGTGCCGGACGGCCCCGGCCTGTTGGCCGATTTCGTGAACTCGTTGTCAGCGGGCACCTGGACGCTCCGCGTGCAGGACCACGCCGGTGGAGACACCGGGACGCTGAACAGTTGGGCCCTGAGCATGGTGCCCGGCGGCGCGACGTGCCCACCAGAGGCCCAAAGCGTGTCTGTCACGCTGCCGCAGATGCAGACCAGCAACATCACCCTGACCGCCAGCACGGGGTCGGGCAACCCGCTGGAGTACATCATCGAGTCCCTGCCGGCGCACGGGATACTCCGGGACCCGAACGGCGGAATCATCGGCAGCGTGCCGTACACGCTGATCGGTAACGGAAACGTGGTCCGGTACACGCCGAACCCCATCAGCTACGCGGGTACGGACGGTTTCACGTTCTCCGCATACGACGGGCAGCCCTCCAACGTGGCCGAGGTATCCATCGTGGTGGGGGGACCACAGCTCGTCCACGCGTGGACCCTGGACACGAACCCGGGCTGGACGACCCAGGGTCTGTGGGCCTGGGGCCAGCCGACCGGCGGCGGCGGAGCGTACGGGAACCCCGACCCCACCAGCGGCTACACGGGTGCGAACGTGTATGGGTACAACCTGAATGGTGACTACACGAACTCGATGGCAGAGACGCACCTGACCAGCACGCCCATCGACTGCACGGGGCTGTCCGGGGTGACTCTGAAGTTCTGGCGATGGCTGGGCGTGGAGCGTAACGCGTATGATCACGCGTACGTGCGGGTGAGCAACAACGGAACGACCTGGACGACGATCTGGGAAAACCCCAGCACCCACCTGACCGATTCGGCCTGGATCCAGCAGGAGTTTGACATCTCCGCCATCGCGGACGATCGGGCGACGGTCTACCTCCGCTGGACCATGGGCACCACCGATGGCAGTTGGACCTACTGCGGCTGGAACATCGATGATATTGAGATTTGGGGGCTGGCACCATCCATCCCAGGGGATTGCAACGGGGATGGCGCAGTGGACCTGGACGACTATGTGGACATGGCTGCGTGTCTGTCGGGCCCGGCAGCCCCGGTGTCCGGCGGCTGCGAGTGCTTCGATCTGAACGGCGACGGGCACGTGGACCTGTTCGACTTCAGCCAGTTTCAAATGCTGATGACCGAGTAAGCTGGATTTGCCTGACGTGACGCGCCGCGTGGGAAGGGCCTCATCCGAAGCCCTTCCCACGCCGGCCGTCAGTCACCCGGGAACGGGTTCGGATCCAGCAGGTCCCGCTTGCCTTCCATCCCCTTGCACTCCTCGGCCTCCGGCAGCGGCGCCTTTTGCTGATGAATGCCCGGCCACTCGGACGCAAAGCGGGCGTTCAGTTCCACGTATTCCGACCATTTCTCCGGCAGGTCGTCCTCGGGGAAGATGGCGCCGGTCGGGCACACATCGACGCACATGCCGCAGTCGATGCACTCGTTCGGGTCGATCACCAGGAAGTTGACACCTTCGTGGAAGCAATCCACCGGGCAGACGGCGACGCAGTCGGTGTACTTGCACTTGACACAGGGTTCGGCCACTACATGAGGCATGATGAAGGCTCCAGCCGCTTCGAGGTACTCTCCGGTCGATGGGGAATGTATGCCTCTCGGCCCCATCATGTCAACCGGCTCTCGGCCATCCCGTGCTCCATCGAGTGCGAAATGGCGGGGTGTTACGCGGGTTGCCCGGCCCCGGCCGCGTCCCTATAGTGTCCCGCGGACCGAACAGGCGGCCGCCGCAGGGAAGCGGCCGGCGCCGGGTCGGTGGCTCGTCCGCATGGGAGACAACGCGGCATGTCGGCTGGCGACGGCACGTCCCCGGACCCGGGTTCCTCGGCTCCTCATGCCGCCTGTCGCGGCCCTGGGGAAGAAGCCGGGCGGATCGGCCGGCGAAGCGTGTTGGCCGCCGCAGGAACCGTAACGGCCGCAGTCTTCACCTCGCGGGTTCTCGGTCTGATCCGGGAGTCCCTGTTCGCGGCGCTGTTCGGTGCGGGTAAGTTTGCCGATGCGTTCGTCCTGGCGTTTCGCATTCCCAACCTGCTCCGCGAGCTTTTGGCGGAAGGCTCCATGTCCAGCGCGTTCGTTCCCACCTTCACGCTGGCGCTGACACGCGACGGACGCGATCGGGCGCACCACCTGGCCAACCTGCTCATGAGCGGCCTGATGCTCATCACCGGGCTGCTGGCTGTCCTCGGCATCGTGTTCGCGGCGGCCATCGTCGATGTCATGGCACCCGGCTTTGGCGAAGATCCGCACAAGCGTGCTCTGGCCATTTCGGCCGCCCGCATCATGATGCCGTTCCTGCCGCTGATTACCTGTGCGGCGGCCGTGATGGGGATGCTGAATGCCCAACGCCGGTTCTTCCTGCCCGCGGTGGCGCCGGCCATGTTCAACGTGGTCTGCATCATTGTCGGCGTGATTCTGTGGATGCGAGATACCCCTCCGGACCGGGCCGTCCTGGGATGGAGCGTTGGGGCGGTGATCGGGGCGGCCGTGCAGTTCGGCGTGCAAGTGCCCCCTCTCTATCGCCTCGGCTGGCGCTTTGGGCCCACCATCCGCGGATTCTTTGCGGACGAGGGCATCCGGCGGATCGGGAGACTCATGGGCCCGGCCGTGGTGGGTCTGGCGGCGGTTCAGATCAACATCCTGGTCAATTCCATCTTCGCCAGCAACCTGGGGGACGGGCCGATGGCCCAGTTGAACTACGCCTGGCGGCTGTTCTACCTGCCGCTGGGTTTGTTCGGCGTCGCCATCGCGACGGTGACCACCACCACCGTCGCCGAGGAGGCCGGCCGGGGGGACCATGTTGCCTTGCGGAACCGCCTGGCCCACGCCCTCAAGCTGACGTGGATGCTCACCGTGCCGTCTGCGATCGGACTGATGGCGGTGAGCGTGCCGGCCATCTGCCTGATCTACCAGCGCGGGGCGTTTGGGGCGGAAGACACGCGAGCCACCGCATACATTCTCATCGCGTACGCCGTCGGGCTGGCCCCGTACAGCAGCATCAAGATGGTCGCCCCTGCGTTCTATGCGCTGGACCGTCCGCGAGTGCCCATGTGCGCGTCCATCGTGGCCGTACTTGTGAACGTGACGTTTAACGCCCTCACCTACCGCAAGCTGGGAGCCGTCGGCCTGGCCACGGGGACAGCGCTTGGCGCCATCGCCAACATCACGATCCTGATTGTGAGCCTTCGCGTGCTGATCGGCTCCATGCGCGGGCAGGGCCTGCTGCCGGCCGCCACGAGGATCGTCACGGCCTCCGTCCTGACCGGGGGCGTGGCGTTCGGCCTGTGGTGGGCGGTGGACCGGGGATGGGCCGGGGTAGGAGAGGGTTTCTGGATCACCGGTCTGGGCCGCGTGCTCCGGCTGCTCGTGCCCGCCGGCGCGGGCGTTGCGGTGTATGTTGCGGCCTGCCGGGTTCTACGGCTGCAGGAGATCGCGGAGCTGACCGGCCCGCTGGCCCGGCGGCTGCGACGGCGGCCGGAGACCCGGGGATAGTCGCAGACCTTCTACTGGATACTTCTGTCCTGTTCATCGGACAGGCCGCCTCGGGTCAGACGGGTCGGGGCGGGCTGAAGGTAGATCCCCCGCCTGCGCCACACGGTTCGGAATTCCTCGGCGCTGCAGCGGCGAACGCCATGCAGCGGGTCGCCCAGGAGGACGGTGTCGGCGTCCGCGGACAGCACGGGGACCATGTGGGAGACGTAGTACCGCCAGTTGATGGGGACCACGCAGGGCATCGGCACCTCGCAAAGCCGTGCATAATCCATGCTCTCGTAGTGTATCGTCAGATCGGCGTCGGCCAGCCTCCGCTGTAGGCCGCGGACGGCGCGGGAGTCCGTGGCCCCGAAGTTTCGCTCCGTCTGTGTCAGGCGGGCCATCTCCGTCTCGGACGTCTCGACCCCGTAGGCGTGCAGCAGGGTGACCAGCGACGCCGCGACGCACGTGTAGTGCGTCGACTGGATGCACACGCCCCGGTCCATGCGGGTAGAGTGCAGGTCGTTCAGGGGCGGGCGGACCATCCATTTCCCGAACATCAGGAAGTATGCGCCGCAGATGACCAGAAGGGTGCGGACGGCGCGCTGTTCCGAACGCTTGGGCACGTGCCGGGCGGCGATGGAGAAGAGCAGGGACGCCGGAACGACGATCCCCGTGACCTCCACGTGCATGATGATGCGCGCCCCGAATGCGTCCAGCATGGCGGCCGGGAACATCCGCATGGCCGGCCAGAGCAGCATGACGGCCGCCGCAGCGCAGGCGGTGGGCTTCCAGACGCGGGCCGGGCGGGCCGCGACGGCATGCCCGATGATGCCGGCAACAATCGCCGTCGCGAACTGCGCGGCAAACCAGATGGCGGACTCCGTACTCAACCGTGCGACCCCTTTCCCGGGGATTCCACCCGATTGTACGCCCCCGCCGCCCCCCGAGTTGCACGAGTTTCCGCCCGTCCCGCACATGCCGGCGGGCGGGATGTGTGAGAAACGGGGCCGCACGTACTGTTCCACGGCGAGTGAGCGCCGGGAGACCGCTTGCTTTGGATCCGTTATACCCCTATCCAATAGGCCCCTGAAGCGGAGAACGCCCCCCGGGCGGCCGTCTCGCGTTGCGGGACGGGAGACGCCAAAAGGAAGGAGCAGCGTATGTCCCATGGGTCCGTTTCCAAGGCACCTCGCGGCATCCTTGCCCGGGCCCTCTCGCTGATCGAACGGGTGGGCAACACGCTGCCTGACCCCGCGGTTCTGTTCCTCATTCTGGCGATGATCGTGGCCGTGGCTTCAGGGATCGCGGCGTGGGTCGGGATGGAGGGTACGCACCCCGGGACCGGTCAGACCCTTCATCCCCAGTCGCTCCTTTCCGTTCCGGGGCTGCACTACATCCTGACCAGCATGGTGACAAACTTCACCGGCTTTGCGCCCCTGGGGACGGTGCTGGTGTCGCTGCTGGGCATCGGAATCGCCGAGCAAAGCGGCTTGATCGGTGTATGCATGCGCGGGTTGGTGCTGGCGGCGCCGCCCCGGCTTCTGACGCTGGTCATCGTGTTCGCGGGCATTCTATCGAACACGGCGAGCGAAGTGGGATATGTGCTGCTGATTCCGCTCGCAGCCATCATTTTCCAGACGGCGGGCCGAAACCCGCTGGCCGGCCTGGCGGCGGGGTTCGCGGGGGTGTCCGGCGGGTACAGCGCGAACCTTTTGCTGGGGACGATCGACCCGCTCCTGGCGGGTTTGAGCCAGGAGGCCGCTCGGATCATCGACCCCGCCTATCGGGTGAATCCAGCGTGCAATTACTTCTTCATGGTGGTGTCAACATTCCTCATCACCGTGGTGGGCACGTGGGTGACGGAGCGCGTGGTCGAGCCTCGGCTGGGCGCGTGGAAGGGGAGCGATGCGGGAACGGATACGGCCGAGCACGCGCGGGCGACCCGTCGGCTGGATGCGGCGGAGAAGCGCGGCCTGATCTGGGCGCTTGGCGCCGCGCTGCTGTTCGCGGCGTTCCTGCTGGGGGGAACGATTCCTGCGAACGGGTACCTGCGGGACCCGGGAACGGGGGACCTGCTGCATTCGCCGTTCATGTCGGGGATCGTGGCGTTCATCTTCCTCGGGGGCGGGTTGTGCGGGTTGGCCTTCGGGATCGGGGCGGGCACGATTCGCAACGATCGGGACGCGATCAAGGGCATGTCGAAGGCGATGAGCACGATGGGACACTACCTGGTGCTGGTGTTCTTCGCGGCGCAGTTCGTGGCCTACTTCAACTGGACGAACCTGGGTCTGCTGTTCGCGGTCAAGGGGGCGGACGCGCTGCGATCGTCCGGACTGGGCGGGATTCCGCTTATGCTGGGTTTCGTGTTTTTGGCGGCGTTGATGAACCTGCTGGTCGGGAGTGCGTCGGCCAAGTGGGCGGTGATGGCGCCGGTGTTCATTCCGATGTTCATGCTCCTGAACTACCCGCCCGAGCTCGTGCAGGCGGCCTACCGGGTGGGGGACAGTTGCACGAACATCATTTCGCCGATGATGTCGTACTTCGCCCTCATCATCGCGTTCTTCCAGAAATACGATCCGCGCGCGGGGATCGGGACGCTGGTGGCGACCATGCTGCCCTACACGATCGCCTTCCTGATGGCGTGGTCGGTACTGCTGGTGGTGTGGATGTACGCGGGCTGGCCTTTGGGGTTCTGACGGCGACCTACCGGCTCTCGAGCCCGATCGCTCGGTCCACATCCCGTCTCTGTTGCGCCCGATGCACGAGCGCCAGGGTAAGCCCGACGCTCAACCCGCCGAGATGTCCCAGGTACGAAACGGCGCCGAAGCCGCGGAGCTGAAAATAGGCGCCTGCCGCCTGCATCAGAATGAAGAGCACCAACGCCCACGCCGCCGACAAGTGAAACCACCGGAACAGGAAGTGGAAGCGGAACATGAAACCCAAACGCACCTGGGGAAACTGGATTGCGTAACAGGCGATGACGCCGCCGATGCCGGCGCTCGCCCCGACGCACGGCACGGTCGCATCCGGCCCAAAGAGGCCCTGGGCGAGCATCCCCAGCAGATGGCCGCCGGCCAGCAGCCCCAGATACGCGACCCGTCCGAGCCGATCCTCGACGTTGTCACCGAACACCATCAGGAAGTACATGTTACCGATGAGGTGAAACAGCCCCCCATGCAGGAGGAACGACGTCAGCAGGGTCGCGCCGCCGCCCCGCGCCCATTCCGCCGGAACGAAACCCCACTGTTGGTAGATCTCGTCTCGGATCGGGACATCCGCCAGGAGAAGCGGCACCGTCGTCAGGACACACAGGGCCACGAGGGCCCACGTCGCCCAGGGACGTCGCGAGACGGCCGGCGCGTCCAGCTCCACCGGCAGGCCGAGGATGGCCGGCAGCCACTGCCACGACTGCTCCGGCCCGTCGTTAAAACTCTCCCGGCGGGCCTGCTCGCCGATCTGCTGCACCCGGTACAGCGCGAGTTGCTCCCGCGCTTCCGGTGACATCGTCGCCTCGACAGGCACCGGCTCCGGCTCGGGGGCACGCGGCAGGGCCTCGTATTCGGATGCGTCGAACCAGATGAGGGCGCATCGGCCGCACACGTCCAGGGTCAGGGTATGCCAGGCCCCCGGCAGGGTCACCTCAGCCATCGGCCGCGTGCAGAGCGGGCAAGGCCGCCGCCGCGGAACCTTCTCGGTCCGGCACCTCTGCCACAGGTCTCCCAGGAATTGCCGCGAAGCCCCCGACTTGCGTAACACCGGCAGCGTCGCCGCCCGTCCCCCGCATTGAGGACACACGTAGACGTAGCCGTGCGCCGTCTGTTGCCGAATCAGCGGGACAGAGCAGGTGGGGCATTGATCCATGCCGTTTCCCCGGGGACGGATTCACCCGGCTCCAGGTTCACTTTCCGAGATGACGCATCGGCTGTCAATGGCCTTCGTCGAGCCTGTCTTTCTGCAAACCTCAGAAGAAATTCTCGGCCGATGCGGCACGTGGCGGAGGAATGGCGGAACTCGCAGGGCCCGTCGTCCCTGCCGCCCCTGCGCTTTCCCGCGTCTGGCTTTTGCACTACGATACAAGGCTTGACAAACAGGACCCCTCATTCGCCCGGAGAGGAGCCAGATGAAATCGTCGATTCTGATTCGCAAAGGGATCGTGCTCGCCTCCACCCTTTTGTGCGCGCTGGCCGCAGCCCAAGCCGCGCAAGGCCAAGACGGGCCATCGATCCGCCAGTTCGTGCAGATCAAGTGGCCGCGCGCGGGCAGGCTTGCGCCCGACGGGACCTTCTACTTCATCCACAATCCTGACGGTCTTTTTCAGTTGTATGCCCGAGCGCCCGGCGCCAAGGACGTTCGCAAGCTGACGGACTTCGCTGACGGCCTTTCTTCGTACACGCTCTCACGCGACGGCAGGTGGATTGTCCTGACCGCCGCCGTCGGAGGCAATGAGCAGAGCGACATCTACCTGATGGACGCCGCCACCGGGCGGCTGCGGGCCCTGTTCGCCCATCCCGACGTGGTTTTCGGCTCGGTCGTCTGGCGGCGTGATTCCGGGGCCTTCGCGTTCAAGGCCAACGACGTTTCGTCCGCCGACTTCCACGTGTACCTGTACGAACTGGAGCGGAACGCTGTCCGGGCCGTCCTGACCCAGTCCGGCCACAATGGACCCGCCGATTTCACGTCCGACGGAAAGCGGTTGATGTGCCGCCGGGTGATTTCGTCGACCCATTCCGAGCTGTTCGAGGTGGACCTGGTCCGGGGAGAGACACGGCAGATCAGCCCGGAGGGCGAGGCGTGGGTGTTCGACCCGATCGGCTACGCGGCGGACGATAAGAGCTTTCTGGTGGCGACGGATTATCGCGGCGATACGAGCAACGTGGCTTCCATCGACCTCGGCACCCGGGCGGTCGAGCGCCTGTTTCCGCAATGGGCGGAGCGGGAGGTGGACTACGCCGTGTTCAATCAGGATCGCAGCCGGCTCGCGGTCTGCGTGAACGAGGACGGCTACGGCGTCCTGCACCTGATGAGCCTTCCGGATCGCGAGGAACGGAAGCTGCCGGACTTGCCGCAGGGCGTCGTCGGCAACCTGTCATTCCAGGGAGCGACGATGTTGTACGCGGTGAACAACGCCAATACGCCGGGCATCATCTACCGGTGTGTTCCGGACCGGCCGGAAGAAGTCCCGACGGCCCTCACCGAGGCCGACATGCAGGGGATTGACCTGACCCCCTATCCGCTTCCCGAGCTGGTCCGGTACCGTTCCTTTGACGGTCTGCAAGTGCCGGCCTTTCTGCACCTGCCGCCGGGATATCAGCGGGGCACGCAGATCCCGTTCATCGTGTACTACCACGGCGGCCCCGAGAGTCAGTACCGGCCGCGCTTCAGCTATCTCAACGCTTATTTCCTTTCCCGTGGGTTCGGCATTCTGGCCCCGAACGTGCGCGGCTCGTCGGGGTACGGCAAGAAGTACCTCGAGATGGACAACTACAAGAAACGGATGGACAGCGTTCGGGACGGCATCGAGGCGGCGCGGTGGCTCGCGAAGGAAGGCTACTCCACGCCCCGCCAGATCGCCGCGTACGGCGGCAGCTACGGCGGATACATGGTCATGGCGGCCATCACCGAAGCGCCGGACGCCTTCGGCGCGGCGTGCAACGTAGTCGGCATCTGCAATCTGGAGACCTTTCTGGAGCGTACGAAGGATTATCGCCGCAAACTCCGCGAGGCGGAGTACGGCCCGCTGACGGACGTCGAATTCCTCCGGTCCATCTCGCCGATCTACAAGGTCGACCGCATTCAATGCCCGCTGCTGATCGCTCACGGGGCGAACGACCCGCGCGTGCCGCTGCACGAGGCCGAGCAGCTTTATGAGAGAATGAAGGAACTCAAAAAGCCCGTGGAAATGCTCGTCTTCTCGGACGAAGGGCACGGCTTCGCGAAGGAGAACAACCGAATGACCTTTGCCGAGAGGGTTACGGCGTTCTTCAAGAAGCACCTTCGAGCGTCCACGGAGCCGCAACCGGCCCCCGACGCTACGGCGGGTCAAGCTTCCTGACGAGAATCTCGGGCGCACCCAGGGAATGACCGGCCGGCAACTCCTCGGCGGCCCGGCGCCAGGAGAGGGCGGTCTCGTCCAGACGCAACATCCCCAGGCAACGGGCAGCCATGAGCGGCAAGAACGGCGCCATGAGGGTCGTGAGCGTGCGCACGCCCTGGAGGCACACGTTGATGGCCCGGCCGCAGGCGTCCATGTCCGTCTTGCGCGTGCGGAAGGGGGCTGTGGTGTCGAAATACACGTTGCCCGCCCGGGCCAGCTCCATCATGCGCGCCAGGCCGGCCTTGAATCGGCAGGCTTCCAGTTCGACGGCCACGGCGTCGGCGGCGGTCTGCCGCGCGGCGAGCAGTTCCTGGTCGATCGCTTCCCGGCGGGCGGGCGCGGGCACCTTGCCGTCGAAGTACTTGTGCGCGAACGTCACGGTACGGTTCACGAAGTTGCCCAGGACGTTAAGGAGCTCCGTGTTGCGGCCGACGAAGTCGGCGAACTCGAAGGCCGTGCGGGCCTGCTCGGGCGCGTTGGCCGTCAGGTAATAGCGCAGCGGGTCCGGGTCGTAATCGCGCAGGTAGTCCTCAATCCAGACGGCGGTCCCGCGTGACTTGCTCATCTTCTCTTCTTCCTTGCCGGGGAGGCGGAAGTTGAGAAAGGCGTTGGACACCACGTTGTGCGGCAATTGGAACTCGCCGGGTCCTCCCTGGATGCACGCACTGTCATGCGTGGCCAGCAGCATGGCGGGCCACGTGATGGCGTGGAAGACGATGTTGTCTTCGCCGATGAAGTGGACGATCCGGCAGTCCGGGTCCTTCCACCACCGGGCGTACGCCTCGGGGTCTCCGTCGTGTTGCTGGCACCAGGCCGCCGTGAAGGAGACGTACCCGATCGGCGCGTCGAACCAGACGTAGAGCACCTTGCCCCGGGCGTCGGGATCGTCGAGGGGCACGGGAACGCCCCAGGTCATGTCGCGGGTCATGGCGCGTTCCGGCAGGCCCTCGGATTCGATCCGGCCCAGCGACTGGTTGATGACAATGGGACGCCAGCACGCGCCGGCGGCGGCGCTGTCTCGCTTGCTGCGCAGCCAGTCGGCGAGCCGGTCCTGGAGCTGATCCAGACGCAGGAACCAGTGCGTGGTGTCCCGCGGCACGGGGGTGGAGCCGGTCATGAGGCTGACCGGATTGCGCAGCGAGGTCTGCTCCATGATGCGCCCGCAGGCTTCGCACTGGTCGCCGAAGGCGTTGTCGCTCCCGCAGTCCGGGTGGGGACAGGTGCCCCTGACGTAGCGGTCGGGGAGAAACTGTTGCGCCTGCTCGTCAAAAAGCTGCTGGGTCGTACGCTTCGTGAAGAGACCCTTGCGGTGGATGGTCAGGAAGAACTGCTGGCTCAGTCGCTCGTGCAGCTCGACAAACCCCGGCTGGTGGGTGCCGCCGTACACGTCAAACCGGATTCCGAGACCTTCAAACGCCGTCTTCTGGGCGGCGTGATACCTGGCGGTAAGCGCTTCGACGGAGACACCCTCCTCCCGGGCGCTTTTCAGCGCCGCCACTCCGTTGTCGTCGCTGCCGCAGATGTAGCGCACCTCGGCCCCGGTCGCACGCAGGTACCGAACGTAGATATCGGACGGCAGGTAGGCACCGGCGATGTGCCCGACGTGCAGACGGTTGTTGGAATAGGGCAGGGCCCCCGTGACCAGAAACCTTCTCGCGGACATGGTGCTCCTTTGCTCGCCCAAGGGCCGTGTGCCGACCCGGCCGCGGGTCGGAATTCGCGACGATTGTAACCCCCTGCCCGTGCAGGACAACCGGCCCGCGCCTCGATAACGAGAGGGGCGTAACGCGTGCATCTGCGTATCGGACCTGGACGCCTTGACCCTCCGGGCAGTGTTTGCTCATGGCCGGACCCCGATCGAACGATCTAGATACGGGAAGCCGGGGTGTCCGCGCGCAAGGTTTGCCGCCACGCTCAGGATGCCCTGGTCTCTCGTCCTGCGGTGGAGAGTCAGCATGCCGCTCCTGATTCGAGTGGACGAACTGCAGCCGGGCATGATGCTGGCCGAGCCCTTCGTGTATCGCAGCCGCATCATGCTGGCCGCGGGTACGGAGCTGGCCGCTCACGACATCGAGGCCCTTCAGAAGAAGTTCCCCAAGGCCACCGTGAAGATCGGGGACCCGCAGCTCGACTACGCCGTGGAGTTTGAGGACGACTCCCGCGAGCGGGAAGTGGCGCAGACGGCGCAGGGGAAAATCGCCGACTGCATGTCTCAGGTTCAGGTCCGGTTCACGCAGCAGACGACGCTGGAGGGAGTGAGTGTCTCGGCGATCCAGGAGTCCGTGGCGGAAGTCATTCGGTATCTGCAGGACAACCCGACGTCCGCGGCCCTGCTGAACAGCTTCATGAACTCGGACAACTACCTCAGCGAACACGCGGGGAACGTCTTCTTCCTCAGCATGATGCTGGGCAGCGCCGCTCAGAAGTACGTCTCCGAAGAGCGTCAGCGGCAATCCATTGCCCGACAGCTCGAACACAAGGTGACCACCAGCCTGACGCCCCTGGGGCTTGGGGCCATGCTGATGGACGTGGGCATGATGTCGCTGGCGGACCTGTTCCTCCAGGAGCGACCGCTCACCCCGGACGACTGGCAGGCCCTGCGCGAGCATCCGGACGCCGGGGCCAACATGCTGCCGGACGAATTCTCGCCCACGGCCAAGATGATCGTCCGTACGCACCACGAGAACTTCAACGGCACGGGCTATCCACATGGCATTCCGGGCGACAAGCTCCACGTATTCACCCGCATCGTACGCATCGCGGACGCATACGACGCCGCCACGGCGCAGCGGGTGTACCGGGAGGCGCGCAGTTCCGTACGGGTCCTGTGGGACATGACCGTCGGGGAGTCACGGCATTTCTACGACCCGGTGCTGATCCGCTGCTTCGCCCGGCTCATCCAGCCGTTCCCCATCGGGGCGAAGATCCGCCTGATCGACGGGCGGTACGCGGTGGTGGTGAAGTACAATCGCGAATTCCCGCTTGCCCCGCACGTGGTGATCGCCTTTGACAAGGGAAACCGTCGGCTGCCGAACCATGCCCTCGAGGGGCCCATGCTTCTGGGGGAGGACGAGTCCGTGCGGGCGCGGTCGTTCCGCCGCGAAGACCTGTCGTTCATCTACGAAGAGCCGGACGAGTTCGTCCCGCGATCGCGCGTCGGCGTCTGGCCCACGCTGTTCGAGGCCGCGTTCCCCTGAAGCGATTCCGCTCCACCCTCCGGGCTAGGGCTCGTGCTGGCGAGTCCACCAGGTCTCGATGTCGTCGAAGCCGTACTGCTCCACGCGATGCCGGGCGAGGGCCAGGAGGTCTCCTACCGCAAACGCCCGGTCCGGCTGTTTCAGCAGGCCCCATTCTCGGCCGGCCAGCTTGACGGTGAGGATGGTCCGCCCGTCGGGGCCGTGCGTTCCCCGTACGGTGAGTTGCTCCCCGGAGAGCAGCAGCTTGACGCCCAGTTGCGTGTACTCCACCTGATCCGGCAGCACGGGTGCGGCGTCGATGCCCACAAGCTGCTGAAGGGCCCGGCGGATGACTTCCTTGTCAATGGTTCCCGGCCGGTCCGCCGGCGGAGCGGCGATCAGGTCGATGTCGGCGGCGCGGAGGCGGTCGTGATCCACCAGCAGGGAGTGGATACGCAGATCCACGGTGCCGGTGACACGTCCGAATCCGAGAAGGTCCGTGACGGCCTGCAGGGGAAGGCCCTCGGCTTCGCCGGAGGCGGAAAACCGCCGGATGCGCCCGTCGACGTACTCGCATTGGGCCACGTCAAGCTGAAGACGTCCCGTCCCGCCGTGATCACGGAGCGCCGGGAGCAAATCGTGAAGGCATACCTCGACCAGACGCCCGTGAAACCGCAGAGCGCCCAGACGCCGCCCCACGAAAGACGCCTCGTCCAAAGTCACATCCATGCGACCGCGGAACGGCCCGCCGATGACTTGCCGGGTCAGCTCATCAAGTCGTCCGTCCCAGACACTCCCGGTGAGGGAGAGCCGTTGCGCGTCTGTCTCGCGGTACGTGACGCGGCCGGCAAACGTGCCCTCCGTGACCGGTCCGCGGAGGAGCGTGTTCAGCCCCAACGCGCTCAAGGGAATCCGGGGAACGTCCAGCACCACTTCTTCGAAACGCAGGCCGGCGCCGGGCACAAAACGTGCGTGGATGTGGATGGGTTCCGAGGAAGCGTGGTCGTTGAGTTGGCGTGAATGCAGCGAGGCGGTTCCGATGCCGTCGTCGTCGAGGAGGATGACGCCCCCGGCCGCTCGGGCGGAAAGCTGGAACGAGGGGTGGTCCCAGCGGAAGTCGAGGTCGTCGAGGTGGATCTCGCGCAATCGCAGCGATGCAAAGTCGTGCCCCAGGCCGGAGGCCAGGATGGCGTCATACTCCGAGCGGCCCCATGAGCCGGTGCCCACGAGAAGCCAGCCGTCCTGGAGGTCCAGGGCGTACGTGGCGTCGGCCTCTCGCCCCGTCTGCCGCCACAGGGCCTGGTCACACGCGAAGACCTGCAGACTTCGTCCTGGCAACCACGTCCGTATGTGCTCGAACCGACTGCTGGAGAACGACAGCGGATGGATCCGGCCGATGTCGACCGGCATGTTCAGCAGGGCGGAAAGGCGCTTCTCCGCGGATTCGCGGTATGCATCGCTGCGCAGGTGCAGAACGTACGCCAGCGTGCCCGAAAAGGAGCCCGTCACGAGCAGCACGCAGAGCACCAGCAGCACAATTCGATGGCGCAGCATGACGCACCTCAACGGCCCGCTCACTCTCCCAGGGCCCGCGCCGCGGCCAGGTACTGCTCATACGCGGTTCGGACCTCCCGGAGCGTATCCCCGCCGAACTTCTCCAGGAAGGCCCGGGCAATCTCGAACGCCACGACCGCCTCCGCCACCACGCTGGCGGCCGGAACCGCGCAAACGTCGCTGCGCTCGTAGTCCGACCGCTCCGGCCGTCGCGTGACCAGACTGACACTGTCTCGCCCCTGTAGCAGAGTGCTGATGGGCTTCATCACGCCCCGCACAACGATCGGCTGGCCGTTGGACATGCCCCCCTCCAGCCCCCCGGCGTGATTCGAGCGACGACGGAAGCCCAGGCATGGCGTGTCACGCAACCCGGGGTCAAAATCAATCTCGTCGTGGACTTGGCTGCCCGGCCGCTCCGCTGCGGCAAACCCCAGTCCGATCTCCACGCCTTTGAACGCCTGGATGGACCCGACGGCCTGCATCAGCCGACCGTCAAGGCGATCCTGCCATCGCAGGCACGAGCCCACGCCCGGGCAGAGGCCATGCACCTGGACCTGCACGACGCCACCCACCGTGTCACGGGCGACCTGGGCCGCTTTGATCTGCTCGATCATGGGTTCCACCGCGGATGCGTCGACGCAGTACACGTCGTTGGCATCGCGGGCGGCACGCAGGGCGGCCGGGCCGGCCGACGAATCCACCTCGGCCTGGACCTTCCCGATCCGGTCGACGAAGCCGACGACCTCGATCCCGAACACATCAAGCAAGCAGCGGACCACCGCGCCGGCGGCCACCCGGGCCGCCGTCTCGCGCGCCGACGCCCGCTCGAGCGTTGCCCGGCAGTCCGTCGTCAGCCACTTCAGGCTGCCCGCCAGATCCGCATGCCCCGGTCGCGGCCGGTGGACCGGCGGGGCCTCGTCGATGCGGAAATCCTTATTGGCGATCTGGATGGCGATGGGCGAGCCAATGGTGACGTTCTGTCGAACGCCGGAAAGCAGGGTGACGTCATCCCGCTCGATTTTCTGCCGTCCCCCCCGGCCATAGCCCCCCTGACGGCGGTGCATTTCCGCGTTCACGCGGTCGAGGTTGATGGGCACGCCGACCGGCATCCCCTCCACCAAAGCGATGAGCGCCTGTCCGTGCGATTCACCTGCCGTTCGATAGTCGAGCCGAGCCATGGCCAGACATGATACGGCGGCGCCGACGGCCTGCCAATCCGAGGGCAATCAGGCTTGGGTGAGCCGGCGCATTCCAACGCCACGGCCGACCGCCCGCAGGACGCGCCAGGCGTGGGCGCAAACCGTCCAGCCTGGATGTCGCCAGGGGTACAGACCGCCCAGGTGCTCGCGGGCGGGACGCAGGACCGCGGACAGGTAACGAAGCCGCGGCCGCCACCCGCGGATCGATAGCACATTGACGGCCACGTGGCCCAGCGGGTGCGCCTCGTCGCGAGGCGCATGCCAGAGGACCAACCGGTCGAGGACGCTCGGATGGGCGTGATTCAAGGCAGCGCGAGCGTTGGCGGGCAGAAACGCTCCAAACACGCTTTCGGTTCGACACAGGCCCACGCGGAGTGGGTGCAAAAGGCCCCATGTTCGCGCCCGGGCCACCAGAGGAGGCCAGTCGAGTTGGTCGGAGTTCTCGGCGGCGAAGCGGTATATGTCATACAGCCACAGAAGGCGGTTCGCGCCGTGGATGGCGGCATGGACGGCCAGGTGGATCAACATGTCCGCCGCCCCGGGCACCACGACCGCTGCCCCGTATAGCTTCATGGGCGTGGCCGCTTCCCAGAAAGCGTGCGGCGGCACTGACTGCGCGTAACGCAGTGGCCGGAAGGGCCGGGCGTGGACGTCCAGTCGCACGGGATGGTCCGCCTGCGGGGTGAAGTACTCCAGCTCATTGTGGAAGGTCGGGAAGAACCCCGGGCGAACGGGAGCGGGTCCGCGCCGGCAGCCGAGCCGATCCAGCAGGGCGCACGCATCCTCGGCCCGGTCCAGCGGCACCATGCAATCCACGTCCGACATGGGTCGCAATTCGGGGCGGGAGTACAGGGTCAGGTGCAAAGCCGCACCCTTGAGAAGCAGAAGAGGCATGCCCTCATCGGCGAAGGCCCGGGCGATCGGGGCGAGGCTTCGGAGACGATGGGCCGTTCCCGAGGCGACGTGCGTGGCTTGTTCGCGCAGGCGAAGGTGAGCCGCCAGCGGCAGGTCCACGCGGCGACGCTCGGCCGACTCCAGCAGAAGTCCGGCCAGCCCTTCCCGGCCCGCAGCCTCCACCAGGGCGAACCAAGCCTCTGGCTCGGGGCTGGGGAATTCGCCGCCCGTGAGGCAGCGGGCGAGCCGCGTCAGGTCATTCGAGGGTGGGCCCATACCCGCGTTATCGGTCAACCCGGGGCATTCATCCGACTTCAGGTACACGGGCCGGGGTGGCCCGGTGGCACTGCCAACCTGCGGATCGGCAGATTCTGCCGATCTGCCGTGCGGATCGGCGATTACGGAGCCAGAACCCGCTTCATTTCGCTCCGGCAGAGTCCGATAGAAATCGTCAAAGGGGAGGCGACACGTCTCCCGGGAGCATGCATGAGACCTCAGCCGGAGAGAACAAGCGTACCGGAGTTGTTGCCTGAGCCGAACCCGCATTTGCAGGTCAGTCGCCGCGAGGCGATGCGGAAAGGCGCGAAGCTGGTGTTCGTGGCCCCGGTGCTGAGCACCTTCTTCGCCCACGACGCCTTCGCCGCGGGCAGCCGGCACAGTTGTTATCCGGCGGGACATCCCTGCGGTGTAGGCCACAACGAGGAGTGCTGCCCGGGCCTGACGTGCGAGGGGGTGGAGCCGATGAAGACCTGCATGTAATGAGGCGCCCGGGTTGCCGCGGGTGCTGCCGCCCGCAAGGCAGGACCGAAACATGGTTCGATTTCTCGTATTCATCATTGTGGTTCTGGCTGGCAGCGGGGCCTGGGTGATGGGCACCCTGGCCACGCAGCATGACGGTGGTTGGCAGGCCGTTGCGGGCGGGACCGGGCTTCTCCTGCGACTTTGCGAGTCGCAGACGATGCCCAGTGCCAGTTGTGCGGACGTGGTGGGCAGCCGGTGGGGGTCTTTTGACTTCCACGTGGGCTCGCGCGTGGTCAATGTGCCGACCTCACTGATCGGGTTGGGCTGGTTCGTGTCCGTGGCCATCTGGTTCACGATGGTCGGGCGGGTGCCCGCCTGGTCCCGGCGGCTTTGGCGGTTTGTGCTGCTCCTGTCGCTGGGTTCCGTGGTGATTTCCGTCCTGTTCTTCGTCGCAATGGTGTTTGTGGTGGGCGGATGGTGTCCGCTATGCGCCCTGGCCCATGCCCTGAACCTGGGGATCTTCCTGGCCCTCGTCACGCTGCGCCGGGTTTCGCGATCGCGGAACGTCCGGCGTACGGCGGGGGGTCTGACCGATCCGCCCGCCGTCGCCCGCATCCAGCGGCGCCTTTCCGCCGCCGCGTTCGGGACCTGCTGTCTGGCCTGCCTGGCCATGTGGTTCTACTTCGACGCGGTCAGTGAGGCTCGCCGGCAGTGGCGCAAGGTGTTCGGGATGAATCAGGCCGTGGCGGCCCTTCAGGAAGATCGCGGCTTCGTGCTGCGCGAGTACTACGCACAGCCGGCCGTCTTCATCCCGCCGCGATCCGCCAGTGCCTCCTCGCAAACGACGCACCCTGTCGCGGATGCGGCTCAGATCGTGATGTTCGTCGATTACGACTGCACCGGCTGTGCGTGTTTCGAGGGCCGTAGAGAACGGGTGTTCCGCGACGCCTTCGGTGAGAACCTGCGTGTGGAAATCCGTCACCTGCCGTTGGCACGGCCCCAGGAACGGCGGACGGACAACAGTGCCTCCACCGTGCCGGACCTGCCCGTGTCCCAGGCGGCGCTCGCCGCGGAGGCGGCGCGATTGCAGGGTGGAGACACCGCGTTCATGCGGATGCATCGGCTGCTGTTTGAGCATCGGCGTGACCAGCGCGGGCGCGACTACTCCCGCCTTGCCCGCGAGGCGGGGCTGGACGTGAGCCGCTTCCTCGCCGACATGGAGAGTGATGCGGTGCGGCGGACCGTGCAGGAAGACGTGGCCGTCGCCCGGCAACTCGGGTTGACGGAGGCGCCGGCCGTGTTTCTCAACAGCCGCCGCGTGCCCGATCTCTGCGTGAACAGCCCGGTGTTCTGGCCCGCCGTGGCGGACGACGCGTCCGATGTGTGGGACCGTGCAGGCATCTCCGCGGCCACGCCGACCTTCCTCAGCGGACTGCCCATGGATGATGCTGAAGCAGGCGATGACGCCGAGGACGACGTGCCGGAGGCCCCAGCGCCCCTCCTGTCTTCAACGTCGGTGGATGAGATTTCGGACACGGAACTGGTCGGCCCGCCCGGGGAGCGTCGGTTGGAGCCGCAGTCCTCGCCGGCCGATTCGCTCCTCCGCAACACCCTCTTCGGAGAGCATGACATGGACCCCCTGAGCAATACCCTGGCTCCGGACTGCAGCCCTGTGGAGCGGCGGCCGATTCGGGTGGACACCGTCAACGTGCATGAACTGGACGGAGAAGCGCTCCTCTTCGACCCGAGCACGGGCGATACCCACCGCCTGAACGAGACCGCGCTGTTCATCTGGAGTCGCTGTGATGGGTCTCATGGCGTGGCCGGAATCGCCTCCGCACTGGCAGACGCCTACGAAGTGAGCGAGGATGAGGCACGCGACCACGTCCAACGTATCGTGCAGGACTTTGACGAACGGGGCCTGCTCATCACCGATGAATGACGCCGGCGCGAACCGAGTGGGTGCGAACCGCACGCGGACGCACGTTCCGACAAGGCACTTCCGCATCGGCGTGGTGCCCATCTCCCTGACGACGCCCATTCGTCCGCTGATGGACGAATACGCCTCGCTGTACCGTGCGTACGCAAGGGCGGACGCCGGATCGAGTGCCATCCGACTGGAAGTATCCCGGTCTCCGCTCTCCTTGCGGCGTCGGCGCCGGTACCGGGTTGCTGCGAACGGGAGACTCCAGTTCGAGCCGAGCCGGTTTGAAGAAGTGCTTCCGTACGTCGAGTGGACGCTCAACTGGCACGTGCCGAATCTTCTGCCCGATTGTCTTCAGTTCCACGCGTCGGCCGTGGAGGTCGACGGGCACGGCGTGATCCTGCCGGGGGAATCGGGCGTCGGCAAGTCCACGCTGACGGCCGGGCTGCTGGCCGGCGGGGCCCGGTACCTCTGCGACGAGTTTGCCCTGGTGGATACGCGGACGGCGCTGTTGCAGCCCTATCCCCGGGCCCTCTGCATCAAGAAGGCCGCGCATCCGGTGATTCGGGAGCTCGGTCTGCGGCTGCACGGCCGGCGGCGCCACGTGAAATCGACCAAGGGCACGGTGGGCTTTCTGGATCCCCTTTCCGTGAGGCCGAACGCGATCGGCCGTCCGGCGCCGGTGCGGTTCATCATCTTCCCCAGGTACATCCCGGGAGCCGATCCCGCACTCGTCCCAATCAGTCGCGCCGAGGCCGCGTTCTCACTGCTGCCCACCTGTTTCAACCTGCTGCGATGTGCCCGGCCGGGCGTGGATATGGTGGCCTCATTGGTCCGGTCGGCGGCCTGTTACCGTTTGGTCGCCGGCGACCTGTCCCGCACATGCACCCGGGTTCTGGCCTTGCTGCGGAGCGAGACAGCCCGTTCAGCCCGAACGGCATGAGGGGTGTGCCGTACTTGCGATTCTCACACAGGTGAGCCGGAGGCAAACATGAAGAACATCCACAGGAAGACGCCGACGAAGACCGAGACTGCCAGACCCATGCCTTTTCTCCTCAAACGGCCGCCGTGGCCGGGAACCATCAGGCCAGCGGGCTGAATGCCTTGCGCACCTCGTCCAGCGTGTCCACGATCTCAAACCACCGGTTCAGATTCGTGACCTCGAACACGCCTGATACAAACGGAGTGGGACCGACCAGAATCGCCCGGCCCTTGGCCAGTCGGGCCCGGGTGACCACGTTGATGAGTGACGTGAGGCCGCTGGAATCGATGAACTCCACCTGACTGAGGTCGATGGCCAGTCGCGAATCCGGTTCGGCCACGAGCGGGTGCAACTCCTCGAGAAAGGTCACCGCGTCTTCCGAGCGGATCTCACCTCTCAGGCTTGCCAGGGGCACCGGACCACTGTGATCAATACGCAATTCCATCGGGAATCTCCCGCGAAAGACGCTGTTCCTGGGAACGCCAGGTCACTTCCGTATATTCCCTAAGTCTCTGCGCCGCAACAACTTGCGCAACAACAGATAGTTCTCGCCGTTGAAGTCTGTAATCTCGCCGGAAACGACGAACACGAGGTTGGGCGAGCCCTGGATCTCGAAGGCCGCTCGTTCCAGCATGAGGTTGGGCAGAAGCTTTACCGGCGGCTCCTCGAAGGCCGTGCTGCTGGACTCAAACGAGAAGATGTACCACTGCCCGTCGCGTGTGATGCGGCCTGCCCGCTCCGTCAGCATATACCCGTCGGGGTAGCGAGCCCGAGGGCGCTTGGCCGCAGGGTCTTCCTTCCCGCCGGGCGTTGCCAGAGACACATCCACGGGCGTCAGCGGTTCGTTCTTGGGTCGGTCCTGCTCGAACGCACGGAGCACCTCCTCCGCAGTCGGCTGCCCGGGCGGCTGATCGGTCGGTGGGGCCGGGGGGCTGGGCTGGGGACGCTCCGGCTCTGCAGGGGGTGAAGCTTGCGAGTCGGGGGCAGCTTCCGGTTCCGGTTCAGGAGTCGGTTCAGCGTCCGCCGGCGGGGTGGATTCCTGGCCCCTCTCATTCTCAGGCGGGTTGGGTTGTGCGACGGCGATGGCAGCGAGGCCCAGGCCGAAGGGGACCACCAAACCGATCAATGCCAGCACATATTTCCGTTGCGGTGTCATAGATCCTTCTCCCGGCCGAAGTTCAACCTGGCGGCGCGTCCGTGCGCTGCGCCTTCGCTTCGGCGGCGACCGGGGCGAAACACGCTCCTGGTCCTCCGCAATCTATGCAGCGGGGGCACAATTGGCAAGCGCCGAGGAGCCCCAGGCCCGGAGGCACAGGCGGAACCGAACGCCGTCATTCCGCGCCCGGCCCGATCCCACCGGCCCAGGCGTGGCCGTTAACCGGGACAAGTGCGGGGGCGCCGATAATCCGCAGGGGGCGGGGCGCCCGGAAAAACCCGAGCATTATAGGCATCTGGTCGCGGCCACGCCGGGATATCGTACAACCCACAGGGGAATCCCGTGTCGCGCCGCACGGCCCATGCTGAGGCGGCCACAGGGTGTATGGCAAACGGCATGGAAAGCGCCTGCACAACAAGGCCCGCCCGGACCGACCGCTGCGTTGCCACAGCCGCAGCGTGGGTGATCCTCGGCACATCCGCCGTCCACTCCACCTCAGCCACCCAGATTCGAACCTGCCCGCTCCTCGAACCACCCACTGCAACAGATCGTTGGGAACCGGTCCTCACGAGAGACGGTCCTGCCCACGTGCTGGGCGCCATCGACGACCTCCATGGGGAACAATCGCGAGTTGGACCGTCCGGCACGATCCTGGCAGACCTGCCTCAGGTCTGTTCGCTCGAACGGCAGGCCCAACCGGAATCCGCCGCGCTGCTTGCTGAAGCGTGGGGCGATGGGGCTTGCGGTCCCGCACCCCAGCCCGACCATCCGGGATCCGCCTTCCGTCTTGACTCCCCACTCAGCGGAGGGCGTGGTGAGAGAGGCGGCGACCCGTTGAGGACGGATGTCGCATGGCTGCCGGACATCCCGGTGATCGCCTTTCTCCTGACCGGATTCGCCGCCGCCTTCCTTCGCCGGCGAAGCGTCTTTGCGACTGAATGATCGGAATCCCGCCGATCGCGGTCGGCGGAACCGCGCGTTGACATCCGCGCGTGAGGCCGGCTCAGGCTCGCTCGAACGACGCAAACGCCGATAGCAAACGCCAGGTGTATATGCCGCCGGCATGTCCGTCGGACCAGCGGATACGCAGCCCGTACCGTCCGACCAACTCGGCGCTTTCAACAGTCACGTCCGCCGGCACCGTGGCCGGATCGAGCGTGCGCGTACCCGTATGTTCGTCGACGCAGCCGGCGCAGGGGCAGGCGCAGCGCAGGTCGCGGGCCTTATACACGCGCGCATCATCCGCCGCCCAGCGGATGGTGATCGTCCGATCCGCCCGTCGAACCTGGATATCCTCAGGAACATCCGCCATGGGGTCCTTCCGCCCGCGCAGAACTCGGCTCCCGGACGGGCAGGGCCATTGTAGCGGCGACCCGCGCCTGTGTGGAGACGCAACCCGGCCGGGCGCGTCTTGTCGCAGGGGCCCAGCGTTCCTATCATGGAATCTGCCGCCGAGACCGAGGAACCGCTCAGAGGCTTCGTCAGTCCGGCGGCCCGGTCGACGGACCAGGCAATCCGGTCGAACGGGTGGATGGAAGGGACCAGGAACTGCGCCGCGACGCCCGGACGCCGGCCTGTTTCAGCAGAATGCACAGCCCACAGACATCCCTCACCCGCGCCCTGCTTCGCTGGTTCCGAGCGAATGCGCGAGACCTGCCCTGGCGGCGGACGCAGAATCCGTACCGTATCTGGGTCTCGGAGATCATGCTCCAGCAGACACGGGTGGAAACGGTGCTGCCGTATTACCGGCGGTTCCTGAAGGCCCTGCCGACTGTACGGCAATTGGCCGGCGCTCGCGAAGACACGGTGCTGAAATTGTGGGAGGGGCTGGGGTATTACAGCCGGGCCCGCAACCTGCACGCCGCGGCGCAAGTCATCCTCGCGCAACACAAGGGCCGGTTTCCCCGCTCGTACGAAGCGATCCTGCGGCTGCCGGGCATCGGCCGGTACACGGCCGGAGCCATCGCGAGCATTGCGTTCGGGCAGCGGACCGCCGTCGTGGACGGGAACGTCAAGCGTGTGCTCGCGCGGCTGTACGCGATCGAGGATGCGGTGGATGAGGCGGCCGTCGTGGAGCGGATGTGGGGCGTGGCCGAGGCCCTGGTGCCCGCGCGCCATCCGGGCGATTGGAACCAGGCCCTGATGGAACTCGGTGCTCGCATCTGCACGCCGCGGAGCCCGCAATGCGCTGTCTGTCCGGTGCGAAGCGCCTGCCGTGCCTTCCATGAGGGCCAGGTGGACGCCTTGCCTCGCCGCCGTCCGCGCAAGCCGGTGCCTCACTACGACGTCGTGGCCGGCGTGATTGAACGGAACGGACGCGTGCTGATTGGTCGGCGCCCGGTCAAGGGACTGCTCGGCGGCCTGTGGGAGTTCCCTGGCGGCAAACGGGGGCCGGGCGAAACGGACGAGGAGGCCCTGTTCCGCGAGATTCACGAGGAGTTGGGACTGTCCGTTGTCGTCGAAGCGCCCATCGCCACCGTCGAACACGCTTACTCACACTTCGCGATCACGCTGCGTCTGTACCGCTGCGGCGTCCGCGGCGGTCGCGTGCGGCGCCGACACCACACGGCCGTGAGGTGGGTGACGCCGGGCGCCCTTCGGCGTTTCGCTTTCCCCGCCGCCAATTCCAAATGCATGGACCAGGTCAGCTCGCAGATGGCCGGAAGAAGGAAAACGTCTCGGTCCCGGCCGCGCAAGGGGCGAGCGCCGTCGCGCCCAGGGCCGGATGAAGGGCCTGTAGCAGGTCGGCCTGCCTCCGCCGGAAGCAGAACCAGACGCGGGACGACGTGTCCGCCTCATCGGCGTGAGAGAGGATGACCGAGTCCTGATCGCCCAGGCGTTCAACCAGGAAAGCTGCGTCGACGGTGTGGCGGCGGTCTCCCAGCAGGGCCACGCGGTACATCTTGCGTTCGTATACCGGCTCGTCCACCACGCGCACGGGCGTACCGTCGTCATGACACAAGGCCAGGGCGCAGCGCAGTCCGTCGTTGGCCCGGCAGATTTGCATGGCCTCCGCGTCCTCCACATCGTCGAAGAAGGAAACCAGCAACCGCCGGCCCGTGCGCAGGTCCCGTCGAATCACCGGACCCCAGACGGGGTTCCGCAGGGTCTGCATCAGACCGTTCGGCAGGCATTCGGAGAGCCGCGTCAGTCGGTCATTCGTCCGCTGGACAATGGCCCCCACGTGGTCGGGCCGTTCCTCCACGCGCAGCGGACCCGGCTCGATCAGGTAGTTGCAGACAAAGCTGCGACAAACCTCCGGAAGGTCCGTGGTCCAGCGCGAACAGCCGGTGTCACTCACGTGCGGGCAGGTCTCGCCCCGGGGAACAATCAGGTCCGGCTTGTTGATGCGCAGGGCCGGCCCGCAGCACGCCTGGCACCCGTCACAACTGCGGCGCTTGGCCGTGCGACTCGGCCCGCATATCGGCGCCGTCGCCATGCCGTCCGGCCACCGGCGTGTCCGCGGGAGCGTGTCCTCCCGCCTGGCATGGCAGTGCTTGAATTTCTTCCCGCTGCCGCACGGGCAGGGGTCGTTCCGGCCGATCCGCATGCGCCGGTCTCCTGGTAGCCGAACCGCCGCGACATGGCGTCAGAGGGAGAACCGCGACCACGATCTGTATCGGCGTTTTCATTCGCACGGTTGTCCTTGTGCCGGTCCAGGGGCGCCTGATGCATCGAGTCACAAAGCCGCCCCAGCCATGCATTTCGGACGTTCGCCATCGTATTCGTGGCGTTGGATGCCATTGGGCAGGCCGCCGGTGGATTCATCCTCCGTCCGAGAACCGCGTCAGGGTCCTCTCGGCGTCGACAGCGGGAATACAGCGAATGACCCAGCGGCTGGAGAGGGTCTCAGCCGTCCCGGAGCAGAACCCGGTCGTTCCCGCAGCGGGCACGTCCACGGCGTGCCGGCCCCCGGCGGGAAGCCCGTGCGCATTGTCCGGTGCGTGTCGCGTTCGCTAGGCAGGGCACGAGAGCAGATGAGACAGAAGCTCCTGCAGCGGGCAGGTGGCGAGGGCCACGTATCGATCCGCGGCCCCGTAATAAACGAACAGCGTGCCGTCGATGACGACTTTTCCGCAGGGGAAAATGCAGCCCTCGTAGGGGCCGTCGAGCTCGTATTCCGCTTCGGGCTGGATGATCCAGTCGGGCGTGCGGTGCAACAGTCTCGTCGGGTCTTGCGCATCCAGCAGCATGGCCCCCAGGCGATAGTGTTTGTCATCGCCCACGGCATGATAGAGGGTCAGCCAGCCGTGTTTCGTCTTGAGCGGCGGCGTGTTGCCGCCGATCTTGCGTTCCCAGTCGTACTTCGCCTTGGCGAGCAGCCGGCTCGGCTCCATTCTCAGCAGATCGTCCCCGGTGGCAACCCAGATGGCGGGAAACTCCGTGCCGTACTCGGGGCCGGTCCAGGCCATCGGCCGGTGCAGCATCACGTACTTGCCGCCGACTTTCTCCGGGAAGAGGATCACGTCGCGGTCGTCGATGGTCGGGTCGGTCAGGCGGCCGGCGCGGATGTACGTCTGGAAATCCCGCGTCAGCAGCAGCCCGGTGCTCGTGCTGTTCTGCCTCAGCACGCGGGGAAAGTCCGGCGGGCACGTCGGCGCCTTGAATCGGGCCTTGTCGTTTCGCCAGTACTCTCCCGGCGGAAAGAAGCGTGCCGCGTACGTGATGAAGAAGTACTCCCCCATCTTGACGATGCGGGGGTCTTCCACGCAGCCCGCGTCAAACCCGTCCTTGCTCGGGGAGAACGCCGGCTTCTCGAAGCGTTCGAAGGTGTACCCGTCCCGGCTGATCGCCCGGGCCAGGTGGATGACGTGCTCGGGGTCGTCGCCCGCCGCCCGGTAGAGAAGCGTCACCTCGCGCCGGGGCGCGTCGTACCACGCCCCGGGGTTGGTCGTCACCCGGCATTCCCAGGCGTGGTTGGGGTTGGGGGCAATGATGGGGTTCTTCTCGTACCGAGTCAGCTTCATCAGTCGGCTCTACCTGGGTCTGGACACTGGGCGTCAGCCTGGCGGCGCCCATCGGGGGAGTCCGCCGTCTCACTCTGCGACGGCAGGTTCTTGTACCAGAATCTATACATACCCGCCAGACTGGTCAAGAACAGCACCAGGGTAACCCCAAACGCTTGGTATTGCTTGAGGATCAGTTGCATGGGCAGCAGGTACATCGTCACCATCCAGACAAACGCGCAGGGCAGGGCCAGGTAGTCGTTCAGATGCTCGATTTCCATGGCCTGCCGGGCCTTCTGCGACAGCGTGTTCCTGAGCGGCCCCCAGAATCCGAAGGGGCGCGTCTTCTTGTAGAAATTCTCCAGCACCTCCGGCCGGCAGGGCGGGCCCAGGTACGTCCCCACAATCGCGCACAATAGACTGATCGGCGTAAGGATCAGGAACTGGGTCACCTCGCTCAAATCCACGTAGAATGTGTCGATCACCAGGACGACGATGGCGGCGAGAAGCCCGCCGGCCATACCCGCCGCATACCCGGCGCCGTTGAAGCGCCACCAGTAGAACCGCAGCAGCAGGGGCATGCCGATGCCGGACCACAGCCCCATGGTGATCCAGCCCCAAATCGTGTTGATGTTTCGCGTGAAATACGCCAGCACAAACGCAACCGCCACGACGATCGCGCAGAACCCGTACGTGACCGTCAGCAGCTCGCGGTTCCTGGCGGCGGGCCGGAAGTAACGGCGGTAGATGTCGTTGGTGAACATGGCGGAGGACTTGTTCATGGTCATGTCGAACGTGGACATGCAAGCCGCAATCAGCGTGACCAGAATCAAACCCCGGAACCCGCTGGGGAGCTTGTAGAGCAGCACGGACGGCATGATGCGTTCCGCATTGACGGTTCCGACGTAGCTCAGCAGGTCCAGCTTCTGGTCCCAGTTCCCGCCAAACAGGCCCTGAAGGCCCGACACCAGTTCGGCCGGGTAGTTCCCCGGGCCCTGCTTGATCTGCGCCAGCACCTCCCGCCACTGCGGTTCGTCCACCACCACGTGTTCCTTGATCAGAGCGGCGGCCTGTGTCAGCACATCCTGGTCGGGAAAGTAGTCCTGCACCAGGTAAAGACCCAGAATGGCGTAGCAAATCATCATCGGCCAGCGGAACGTCATCAGGACCGCCCACAGGCACGACAGCTTGCCGCATTCCCGCTCGTTCCGGGCGGCGAAGAACTGCGGTTCGTGGCCCGTGCCGAAACCCCCGATGATCAGCTTGTTGAGCACCAGGAAGAACATGGTGTACAGCAGCAGTTGCTCATACTGTTCGTACCCCTTGGGCATGGCGGCTTGCGTCTGCGGAAACGACGTCGTCCAGTTCGCCATGCCGGACACTCTTTCCGCCACGGCGGCGAAGCTGTCGGCATCCGGCACCCGGGTCACCGCCAGCACGATGACCACGCCCACGCCCACCAGCATCAGGCCGCACTGGAACAGGTCCGAGTAGACGACGCCGTACAGGCCGGACATCGCGGTGTACACCGTGGCCACTCCCAGCAGAATCAGAGCACACTGGGACGGCGGCAGCGGGATAAACAGCGACAGAAACTGGCCGACGCCGACGGCCATGTACGTGAGCATGGCGATCGTGAACGTAATGAAGGACAGGGCGGTCGCAATGCGGGCGAAATCCGCCGTCCGCCCCTGGCCGAAGCGGAACGACATCCATTCGGCCACCGTCATGCAGCCGGAGCGGCGATGCCATTTTCCCGTCCAGATCATCTGGCAGATCAGGGCCAGCGACAGGCCGCCACGGAACTCGATGAACAGCCCCCGCGGCCCGAGCAGGTACAGAAGCGAAACGATGAGCATCGTGCCCGCAATGTCCAGCGAGTAGCCCATGCCGGACACGCCCAGCATCCACCACGGCAGTTGCCGGCCCGCAAGGAAGTACGATTCCATGCTCTGCGAGGCGAGCTTGCGCAAATAGAAGGCAAGCGCAATCAGCGCGGCGAAGTAGACGAGAATGATTCCGTAGTCCAGGTTGCTGAGATACTCCACCGCAAGTCTCGCTCTAGGGGGCCAGGCGGCCGCCACCGGTCACGTGCCGGAATTCGGCGACCGCTTCTGTGATTTCACACCTCTGTCCAGCGGGACCGGGTCCCCGTGCTCGAGGGTGGTCAGGATCAGGACCCCCTTGGACGGCAGACTCACCGCAACCCCGCCCTTGAGGTCCACATCCTGCAAGGTCCGGGAGGATTGCGGGAAGATGTCCCGGCCCTCCTCGTCCACCACCCGCGGCCAGGAATCCACCACGTCGTCGCCGTCGGCGTCGAAGTACTCGTACACGCCCAGCGTCGCCCGGCCGGCCGCTCGAGGCACACGGATCTTCAGGTGCCGCCGCCACGGCGAATTGTTCACCACCGCGAACGACAGGTGAAAGCCGTCCCGCGCCGGAATGCGGGCGGCGGCCACCCGCAGGTCCGGAATGCCGGTTGCGTCGGTCTCCAGCGTCTGGCAGCCGGGCGGGAAGGTCCGCGATAGCACCGCCCACGGGAAGAACCAGGGCCGCATGTTCTCGTCCTCGGGCATGCCGTGCTCGGCGCCCAGGATGCTCCAGAACCCCCAGACCTTCCGCCGTTCATAGGCAGTGGCCGGCCGTTCGTCGGACAGGGCATTCATGGACTCCCCGCCATCGCCGAGAAAATGCATCGAATCGTCCAGGTACCACGCGATGAAGCCGGACATGCCGCCCCGAATCATCTGAATGGCCGCATCCGCCATGGAAACGCCGTACCAGAACTTGTACACGTTGGGCTGCTGGTCCTTCTCGGTCTTGCCGTCGGCCAGCCCGACCTCGCCGAGAATCAGACGCTTGCCCGGATCTCGCCGGTGAATCTGCCGAAGCTGTTCACGCGTGTAGAGCTCCGGCAGGCCCCGTTCGACCTCCAGGGCCAGCAGATACCAGTGCTCGTCATAGATGCCCGTCAACTCGCGCAGGGCCTCGTACCGCAGGCAACGGGTGGTAAACGACCGGTCGCCGTCCGGCGCGGCAATCGTGATCTTATCGAGAAGCCCCCTCCGTTTGAACTCACGCTGCAGGCCGGTGATCGCCGCGTACCACTCGTTCCAGGTTACGCCCGTCCACGAACCGTGCGGCTCGTTGATGATGTTGTAGTACTTCAGGCATGTGTACCCCTTGCGGTGGATCATGTGCTCGACGAAGTCGGCGATGATTCTCGTCCACCTCGGATCGTCGGTGGCCAGGTCCAGGTCCCGGCCGTTGGGTCGGCCCCATTCCCCAATCATCACCACCGTGTTGTTCCGCTGACACCAGTCCAGAAGCCGATACAGCTTCTCCATGAAGGCCGTGTCCCAGGTGTAGATGGGCTCGCCCTGGGCGTCGAAGCCCTGGCAATACCAGAACGCGTCCAGCATCACGCGGGTCAGCGGAAGCCGCATGAACTCCAGCCGCCGGAAGATTTTCTGCCAGTCCTCGTCAGACACATCCCACCAGGGATAGGCGCTCCACTCGACACCCACTCCCAGGAAACCGTCGACCAGGACCTCCGTCGCGTGGACCTCCACCGTGGCGTCCAGCCGGACCGGCTCGGCCGCACGGGGTTCGGACGAGTCCCCGGCTGCGGGCGGTTTCTCGGCCGCCGATCCGCAGGCCGTCGTCACCAGAACCACCACGGCTGCACACCACTTGAGGGTAGACGGTCGCATGACAGGCTCTCCAGGTTCGCTTCTCGTCGTCCGATTCGTGAACGGGCATTGATGCGATGCAGGCCCGCGTGCAGCCCGAGGGCACCGTTCACGCTCTGCTGTCGTGAGCCCCGTCCGCGTCCTGCGCGATCCGCCTTCCGCCAGACAAACGGTGCGGCCCCGGCGCCCCACCCCTTTGCCGGCGCCGCGTTCACGGCTCCGCGGGGCGAGACACCGGCGCCGCACGAATACGGCATCGCTGATGCACAGCTCCGCTTACTGGGGGCCGGTGAAGAACTCGCTCAACAAGACGTAGTCAGCCAGATCCACGTCCCCGTCACCGTCCGCGTCGGCGCATTCACAGCCCGGGGCCACGCCGCCGCCTTCGCCGCTGAAACAGGCCTGCAGCACTGCAAACTCCAGCAGGTCCAGGTCGCCATCCGCATCACAGGACCGAGGAATCGGCGTGTATCGCAGGTTGTCAATGACCAGCGAACCGCTGTCGCCCCACGAATGCACGCCGTTCTGCATCGTCAACGTGACGCCATAGGCGTCCAGCCCTGACAGCAGGCCCGGCGTCGGACCGACCACGGTGTCAAAGTTCTCCGAGATCACCGTTCCGGTCGGATCGATGATGGACAGGTTGTCGAAGTAGACCGTGGCCCCCTTGCCCCAATCCGGCGCGCGAGCTCCGAAAACGATGATGGTCGCCGTGTAGGTCGGGGACGTCGTGCTGAACCCGGCCTCCGCGGAGAAGGTGTTCAGCGTTCCGCCCAGCGTTTGATAATTGCCGGTTACGGCTGAACTGTCGCGGGAGATTCGCTTGCCGTTCTGGTCTTCGAGCCGGATCGTGACCGCGCCCGGCGTCTCCCCGGCGCCCGGATCCCAGACGCCCTTGATATCGACGGTGAAGGACACCTGGCTGAGGTTGCTCATGTTGATCTCAAGGAACGGCCAGGCCACGCCGACCCAGTACCAGCTTCCGGACGGCGAATTGAAGCCCTTTCCGGTGAACACGCCGCCGCCGCTGCCGCCGACACCGCAGTCGGTGCATCCTTGTGCCGAGGCCGTCTGCATGGACGCCCCCCATCCGAACCCGGCGAAGGCCGTCTCCCCTTCGATCCCGGCATCCCAGTTGTAGGAGTGGTATCCCCACTCCGGGAAGAACTGGCCACCGCACGGCGCCCAGGTGGAGGAACCTTCAGACAAAAGCCCTCCGACGGACTGGAACGTGCCGTCCGCCGTCTGTGCAAACGTGACCCGGCCCGCCTCCTCCAGCTTGGGGGTGGGAGACGCGGACAGATACACGTCGTCAATCGTCAATACGCCGCCCCAGTTGCCGTCGCCGGGGACGCCGAGGCCGATGAAGACGATCGAGACACGGTAGTTCAGGTTCGTGTCGATGTCGAATACGCCGTTGCCGTAGCCCGAGGCCCCACTGGCGTTCGCTTCGGACAGCAGGCCGCCGACGCTCTGATACGTGCCGTCATACGTCTGCTCGAAGCCGATCCAGTCGCCTTCGGGATCTTCCAGTCTCAGGACGTACTGGGCCGGTGTCTGCAGCCACGCCGGGTTCCACGTGCCCTTGACGTTCGCCGTCAGGGTCACCTCGGAAAGGTCCGTCGACCCGAGGGCCTGATTACGCCACGCCGTGCCGGCGTACCAGTAACCCGTCGACTTCGGCCAGACATCCAGCACTTCGATTTGCATGCAACCCCCGTCGTCACCGTATCCGCCGGTGGTCAGGGCACGCGCCCAGACGCCGCCGGTGTTCGTGATGGTCGCGTTGGAGCTGCCGAAGAAGACCTCGTTGTATTGGATCGCAGAGTGCCAATCCACGGCACTTCCGCTGGCATCGCCGGGTCCGGCCAACAGCCGCGAATAGTCGACGGTGATGCCGTCAAAACCCTCGTCCACGTTCGGGATGGCGGTGAAGCCCTGCAGACTCAGTGCGTAGTGCCCGCCGACCGTGTTGCCCTTCACATCCGCCGTCAGCATCAGGTATCGAGGGTCAATGACGCTGGTGGCGGGCAGGTTCAACCAGGCCAGCGAGCCGCCGAAGCTGCTGCCGTCCGGGCGATCGTTGGTGAGCGTCAGGTTGTCCACCGTCAGGGTCCCGCCGGTACCCCAGGTGGGGCTCCGGTTCGGGTCAAAGAGCACCATCACCTTCAGCGTCTCGGAGCCGAGGTTGAACACGCCGTTGGTGGGCACGTCCAGCCAGTTCTTCTCGATCGCCTCGTCCAGCGTGCCGCCCAGCGTGATCCAAGTGCCGTCGGCCGGGTCCTGGGACTCGAACACCAGCCGGTTGCCATTGCTGTCCTCGACGCGGAGCTGGTAGTGCCCGTACACCTCGCCGGAGCCCGTGTCCGCATCGCCCTTGATGTCGGCAGTCAGGCTGTAGTCGCCCAGATCAAAGGCCGGAGGGCCGGAGATCACTTCGAAGGAAACGGTGTCGAACAGGGCGGCGCCGCCTTGGGCGGACGGCTTGACGAGCCGCAACGAGGCCCGCACGCTCACGGTACCGGCGGGGGCCGTCGCTTGAATCGGCGTGTTGTCAATCCAAACGTCCAGCGGAGACGCCCCGTCCAGAATCACCGCACTCTCGGAGGCGATGGGCTCCGGGTTGAGACCGTCGTAAAACTCGATCCGCATCTCGGCGTATTTGTCGGTGCCGTAGATCGAGTCACCCGTGACGTGCTTCGTCCAGCAGTCCAGCTCCCACGTCTGACCCGGCTCGGCGCGCAGCGTCTGGGCCACGCCCGAGGAGTCCATCCCCGGGGCCTGGCCCCAGACCTTCAGGTACTGGTCGCCCGACTGGGCGCCGGCGGAGCTGCCGATCAGCACGCTAGGATAGCTGCCGCTCGTGTCGGCCCACACGTCCCAGCCGTAGATGACGTCCCACCCGCCCAGTTCAAACCCCGGGTTGGTCAGAGCGCCCGAACCGCCGGGAAAACCGGCGATCGGCCAGGACAGTCCGGCGTACCAGCTTCCACCGTTGAGGACCACGTCAGTCACGTCGATCTGTCCGGCGCCGGTTCCGCCCACGCCGCCGGTGGTCAGCCCCTGGGCCGATGCTTCTCCATTGAGGACCGCTCCGCTTCGGGTTACGCAGAAGGCGTGCTCGCCTTCGATGCCGGAGTCCCAACTCGTGGTCGATCCGGTCCGGTTGGGCGTGACGCCGTCCCCAACGAGGAACGGCCCGCCGCCGAAGCCGGTCACGGTGTTGAAATCCTCGTCCACCATGTTGAAGGAGTCAAAGGAGATCGCGAGTTCTCCGCCGCCCGTGCTGTCCACGCCGCCGGCGGGCAGACCCTGCGCGGAAATCTGGACTCGCGCGAACCCCGTCGCCTCGCCGACAGCCGACTCACCCTCAATGCCGTCATCCCAGTTGAAGGATGTGCCGAATCCCAGCTTGTCCCAGAAGACCCCCCCGCCCGTGCCCGTCACCGAATCAAAGTTCTCCTCCAGCAGTTGGGCCGTCGCCTGTCCGACGAACACGGATCCCAGAAGGAAGAGCGCCGTCGCCATCCGGAACTTCGCCTGCCTGTAACCAGCCGCCATGGTATTGGCTCCTTGCTTCTTTCGGTCCCCGATGGCCGCCGGACCGGGCGGCTGCCGAGGAGCGTTGCCTGTCTTTCCAGTCCTTTGTCGCTCCAGTTCCCTCCGGCACGCCGAGAGCGGGTCATGCAAGCAGGCCCCTCTGCGTTCCGGCTCACGCCTACAGTCGCTCTGCCTCTCCTCCTCCATGTGAAGATCGAACGTGCGGGCCGACCGTCACTCTCCCTGCCCGTGCGGGTTGTACGGTGACACTCGAACACGGGGCGCGTATTTGCAGGGCAGTACGCGATTCACTGCGAGGTTCAGGGCATACTCCACCGCCCGCACCGTTTCACCATGCCCGTCGGCAAACGTCACGTTGAGTCGACCTTTGGTGTGCCGATTCGTCGGAATCCGCCACGGATGCGATTGCTGAGAGTTGCCGAGATACGGCCCGTTCCAGCCCTGGACTTGTTCCGTGCTGTTGATCAGTGCGGCGTACTGGTTTGCGAACATACCCGAATTCGCCTGATCCCTGCTCTCCGGGCCGGCCTCGAAGAACAGGCCGACCTGGCTCGGGCCGTGGATTTTGCCGAGCTCTCCACGCAAACGCGCCCCCGGACCGGAGAAGCATTCGCTGGAAGGACCGTAGAACTCCCCCCCGCGGCACTCCTTCCAGCCCCCGTCGTTTGCCCGCACAACTCTCCAGCAGCTCGGCCACCGGTCCACGTCGTCCGCCCCGTCGCTACCGGCCACATCCTCGTTCACGCCGTAGCTGAGGCGGCCCCAGTAGGCCATTCCCTGGGCGGGGTTGACCGGGATCCTCGGGTCGCCGGACCCGACGAGCCCTTCATGACGCGGGAAGTACGAGCTGGACAGAAGGACCGGATCCGACGGGCACGTCAGGAAATCCAGGTCTGCGTTGACGTACTTCAGGCGGGACTCGGCCTCGGAGTAGAGGGTGGCCCGCACTCCCCAGTCCCAGTTGTTCCTGCAGCCTTTCGTAAGAACCTGGGCCAGCGCCACGGGCCAGGCCAGCAACTCTCCTCCGGAGCCGTAGGCAAACCGCTGTCGCCCCGGGTCGGCCGCCGCCGTGTTCCAGGACGACGCCGCAAGCTGCACACGCCCGTCATGGTCCACGGCAAAGGACATCGCGGCTTGTCCGACCCCCCGCATATGGGCCAGGCATTTGATTAGCTTGGCCTGCTCCCGTGCGTTTCGCAAAGAGGGCAGCAGAATCGAAAGCAACAACGCGATGATGGATACAACCACCAGCAGCTCGATTAATGTGAAAGCAGGTCGGCATCCACGTACGTTGATCCGCCGCACGGCCCTCTGGGCATCGCTTCGGTCCATTTGAATCCCGTTCATCATTCCACCGGTTCCTGCCCGTTCCCCGAGCCCTCGGACGTTGCCTGACCACGCACCGGCGCAGCCGCCTCCGCGTGGAGGTCGTCACCCGCCGCCCGGTCGGTTCCTGCGACGACGGTCCCGGCCGTTCGAGTCGGGGGCGGTCCCGTCGATTCATTGACTTCAAAGTAACTCGGCAGCGTCTTTCGGAAGCAACCCTTGACCGTTCCCTTCAACAGCCGGGACAGGCCCAGGGCCGCCTCCAACCCCAGTTGGACCGCGTCTTGGCAGACCGCCGTCATGGTGGGATGCACGCTGAACCGCATTTCCGAATCATCCACGCCCACCACGGACAGATCTTCGGGGATCCGCACGCCCAGACGGTGCGCCTTGTTCACGCCGCCCACCGCCAGCACCTGGTCGCCGAAGTAGATGGCGGTCGGAGGCTCGGCACGGCGCATCAGCATCTCGATGATCGTCGCGCCGCCGGAGAGACTGGCTCGCTGCCGAAACACCAGATCCTCGTCGACGGCCAGGCCCGCCTTTTCCAACGCCTGCTTGTAGCCCTCAAACCGGTCCAGATGGTCGCAATCCGGCACGGCGTTCATGGCGAACGCGATGCGCCGGTGCCCCAGGCCGATCAGGTATTCGACTGCACGAACGCTGTCGGCCCGGGAGTCGCAGTCGATGAAGCTCACGCCGGGAGAGTCGAAGCGCTCGCTGATTACCACCGCCGGGAAGCCCTCGTCGGCAATAGTCTGGCAGATGTGCCGCGACTGCGCCGTGGTACGCAGCAGCACGCCCCGCACGCCCATCCGCACGAAGAACTGCGTGTACGTCTCGCTCGTGGCCTTGTCGCGGTTCACGTTCAGCATCACGACGTTCAGACGCGACTCGTCCAGCCCGCGGAGAACGCCCGCGACCAGGGCCGAGTCGTACACGCCGTTAAGCAGCGCCGAATCGTAGATGTTCGCCTGTCGGCCCACGTGCGCGTAGCCGACGTTCGTCGTCACACGCCTTCCCATCGGCGCCACGTACCCTTCCCCGTTGACGACCGCCAGGACCTTCTCGCGCGTTCGCGGGGTCACAACCGGATCGTTGTTCAACGCCCGGGAGACCGTCGCGATTGACACGCCGGCCCGTTTGGCAATGTCCCGTATCGATGCCATGGATCACTTCCTGCGTGAGCCGCGCCGGCTTCTCCTTCCGCCGACGCCGTTGTTCCTGTAACCGTTTCTCTCGCGGACAGAGGAGGCCATGCGTCTGAGGTCAAACCGGATCGCTCCGTTTGCCGTCCTTCGCTCTGCCGCCGGTGGGACCGGGAGGGCGGTGCCGGGACCCGCATCCCACCCCACCGCTGACTCGCTCCTGTCGCCAATCCTGCCCGCCGTCACGGATCGTCGAGACACGTCTCGACCCCGGCACGCGAAACCTGCAGGCATCGCCGGATGGACGACCGTATGCATCATGCGACGCGGCGTCCGTGCCGCCTTCCTTTCTGTCGCCGCAGCATCGCCGCACCGCCGAACACCAGCAGCAGGGCCGCCGACGGCTCCGGAACGATGAACTGATCCGCCACACCGGCGAGATACGTCCCGTACGCGCTAGGCATGCCCAGACTTGACAGGACGCCGCTCAGATCGATGTCGCTGACGTCATCTTCATAGATGTTTCCGTAGATGACCAGCGCCGCGAGCAACGTGCCGCGGTTGTTGGCGTGGTACAGGTCGGTGGAATGCAGATTGCTCCACCCGGTGCTTTCCCACGCGTCGCCGACCGGGGCGATCCGGGACGTGCCCGCACCGGCCAGGGCGTTCACGTCCGCCGTGGACAGAGCGTAGCCGTCCCGCAGCTCCTGCTGCATCTGCGCCGGACCCCCCGGGAACGAGGGCGAAGCCCCCTCATAGAACGAATGCCCGGGCGCCCGGGCCCAGGTCTCGAAGCCGATCACGCCGGCGGCCGGACTGTGGGCCGCAACCGCCTGATACATGCTGACAAAATCAGCCCGATGGGCGGCCAGATTGCCGATATGGGTCGGCCGCGTCGAATAGTCCTGCAGAATCACGTAGTCCCACGTCTGCCCGGGGGCGATCGCCGACGTGATGATGCCCGTATTGGTGGCCAGGTGCTGCCCCAGCGTCCACCCGGACTGCGCCCCACTGACGACGTACGGTGTCATCTGGCCGGCGGCCGTCGCGATGTCCTTTACAAGCGCATCCACGCTTCGCGTGCTTCCGCTGCCCAGCGTGAAGCTGTTCCCGTAAAAGAGTAGGTTCAGCTTCGCGGCCGGCGCCGCTGCCGCCGGCACGAGGACTGCCAGAAGGGCGACCACAAGGACGACCCGGCCTGTCGGCACGAGGGCGCCCGCTCGATCTGCCTTTGTGTATGGAATCATGCTTACCTCCACTTCCTGAGTGCTGCCGCACTGCGTAGTCCTAAGGGACCGTTGCGTCCGGC
>Ga0334890_1001046_pt1 | contig 41130 bp, 41 predicted proteins | sample GraSluR1_MG_3_FD_207220 | JGI IMG/M metagenome (GOLD analysis project Ga0334890, IMG submission 207220) | Sludge microbial communities from methane-producing bioreactor in Wageningen University, Netherlands - Granular Sludge_31_08-R1 | ecosystem: Engineered > Bioreactor > Anaerobic >... | reverse complement strand
GCCACGTCGGTCCGGCATCAATGGGGTAGGTCTGCACTACAGCCCTTTGCAGAGAAAATCGCCCGCCGCGACCACGCCAACGCGGCCGCGACGGCGAAAATTGTGAAAGTCTGCGAAAGTTGGGTTAACGCGGGTGAAGGAAGAGAACGGCGGTGCCGCCGACGGCCACCAAGGCGCCGAGGATGGCGCGGGGGCTGACCTTTTCCTTATGAACAAGCACGGCGAACGGAAGGATGAAGACGGGCGGAAGCGAACAAAGCGTCTGCGCCACGCCCAGAGGAGCGCGATCGGACGCAACCAGCGACATCCACACCCCCAACGAAGGACCGATTACGGCCCCGCACGCGGCAAACAAATACCCTGCCCGCGGCGAGCCGATGCGCAGCGGCTGGTAGCCGGCAGCCTTTCGTGCGCGCTGACGAAGGGCGTGGAACGTCAGAATGGGCAGCACGCCCACGCCCGCGAAAACCATTCGGCCCAGTGTCGCCGCCTGCGGATCGAGGTGCTGCTCCGCAGGGAGCCACCCGTGCCCGATGCCCTGCTTGCTCAACAGGAGCCCACCCGCCTGGCAGGCGGCCGCAATGATTCCCAGAATGACTCCCCGCAGCCGATGGCCGGTTCGCGCGACGGTTGCGTCCGCCGGCCGCTCCAACACCACCCAGGCGACCCCCACGATCGTCAATGTCATGCCGATCCAGGCAATGCCGTGCAGCCGCTCTCCCAGTGCCAGCCACCCGAACCACGCCGCGAAGATCGGCGCCGTGCCCAGCAGCAGCATGGCCAGTCTGGGGCCGATGTCCACAAACGAGGTGAACAGGGCCTGGTCACCGATCGCCAACCCGATGATGCCCGAGAGTGCAAGGTAGAACACCTGACCCGCCACGGCTTCCGGCACCCAGATCCCGAAACGAAGGCGATGGATCAGGGCGAGAATGACGATCGCCAGCCCGATGCGGAACGCGTTGACCACGGTCGGCCCGATCCGCCGACCAGCCGCCGTGAAAAGCAGCGACGTGCCGGTCCACAAGACCGACGTGAACAGCCCCGCTGCCGGGCCGACATAAATGTCCCACGATGCAGGCACCACGCACCTCCCCACCGCGCCAACTGGGGCGACCTGTCTGCCGGTCGAAGCCGGGAAGCGTATCCGCCGGCCCCGGCCTCTGGAAGCGGTCACCTGGGGGAACTTGACCGGGGGTGGAGAATCGGAGAAGGCGTTCCGGCCCCAGCCGGATGGGCTTTCAGGCCCGCGCGCGTGGCAATCTGGGAAATCAGGCCGGAATTTTGCCGCCAGCCGCACTTGACAGGCTCTTGGTTCGATGGCATACTGTGAATATATTCACAGCGTGATTGGATACACAGCTTGATTTAGCCGATATTAAACCAGGACTTCATCCAGTCACACTGAGGCCCGCAGTCAGGCGGACGGGTCGCAGCACGGGTGATGGGAGGCCCGAGCCATGAAGATCCCCGATCGGACCGTCGAACGAGTGATTCTGTATCGCAGGCGGCTGCGGGCGTTGCGTGCCGCTGGGCAGGTACGGATCTACTCGCACGAACTGGCGGGGGTCGAAGGCGTCACGCCGGCGCAGGTGCGGCGCGATCTGATGACGATCGGCTACACGGGAAGCCCGGCCAAAGGCTACGAGGTGGCCGGTCTGATCGCGAAGATCGATGACACGCTCAACCCGCACCAGGACGAGGGAGTGGTGCTTGCGGGGGTGGGGCGTTTGGGCAAGGCGTTTCTGGCCTACTTTGCCGGGCAGGCGAATCACCTGCCCGTGGTGGCCGCCTTTGACGTGGACCCGGAGAAGGTTGGCCGGCTGGTGCATGGGTGCCGGTGCTACGGGCTTGACGAGTTGGAGTCGGTGCTGGCGGAACGCTCCGTGCGAGTGGCCTTCCTCACCGTGCCCGGCGACGCCGCCCAGGAGGTGGCGGACCGTCTGGTTCGTGCGGGCATCCGAGGATTGGTGAATCTCGCCCCGGTCCGGTTGCGTGTGCCGCCGGAGGTTTACGTGGAGTACCTCGACATCACCGTATCGCTGGAAAAAGTGTCGTTCTTCGCGCGGCGCGATGCGCGCGCCGCGGCCAGGAGTTCGTAGATGGTTCAACCCGACATTCAATCCATTCTGGAACAGTATCCCCAGCCCAAACGGGAGAATCTCATCCCGATTCTGCAGGCCGTGCAGGAGCGCTGCGGCTATCTGTCCCAGGAGTCCATGATCCAAATCGGCAATCGCCTGAAGCTGCCCGTCAGCAAGGTCTACGGCGTGGCCACGTTCTACAACCAGTTCCGCTTCCAGCCCAAGGGCAAGGTGCATTGCCAGGTGTGTCGCGGAACGGCCTGCCACGTGAAGGGGTCGGCCAAGGTGCTTGAGGCGCTGAAGCAGACGCTCAAGATCGAGCCGGGCCAGACCTCGCGGGACGGCATGTTCAGTCTGGAGGTCGTGGCCTGCATCGGGGCCTGCGGACTGGCGCCCGTGGTCGCGATCAACGGCGAGTTTCACGCCGGGGTGACGCCCGACAGCATCCGCAAGATCATCAAGAGCTATGCGAAGAAGGGGGGCGACAATGGCGGCAGCGAATAACCGCCCGTCCGTGGCCGAACCCCGCGCAGACGCGGTACGGCTGGGTCCGCAAGACGTTCATCATCTGCTCGGGGCGGCAGCGCCCGGGCACGTGGGCCTGGAATCCACCCTCGCCCTCCTCCGCCGCGACCGCGTGACTCGACCGACGATTTACGTTGGCGCGGGCACCTGCGGCCTGGGCGCGGGGGCCGGCAAGACGCTGGCGGCGGTTCGGACGTATCTGGCCGATCGCAAGGTGGATGCGGACGTGGTGGAGGTCGGCTGTATCGGTCTTTGCTCCGCCGAGCCGCTGCTGGACATCCAGTTGCCCGATCGACCGCGGGTCAGCTTCAAGGCCGTCACCGCCGACCCCGTACCGATCCTGCTGGATGCGGTGTTGGCCGGTTCGGTACCCGCAGAGCACGTCTTCGGTCAGTTCCGCACGGACGGGCTGCCCGCCTGGCCCGGGGTGCCGTATCTGGACGAGCACCCGTTCTTCGCCCCTCAGACGCGCTGGGTGCTGGCCAACTGCGGGCTGATCGACCCGACCTCGATCGACGAGTACATCGCGCGGGGCGGCTACCGGGCGCTGGCGAGAGTCCTGCGTGAGCAGACGCCGGCCGAGCTGTGCGACGCGGTGGAGGCGAGCGGTCTTCGAGGCCGGGGCGGCGGCGGGTTCCCGACGGGCAGGAAGTGGAAGTTCGCGCTGAACACGGGAGCGGCCCAGAAGTACGTCATCTGCAACGCGGACGAGGGCGACCCCGGGGCCTTCATGGACCGGGCGGTGATCGAGGGGGACCCCCACCGGCTGGTGGAGGGTCTGGCCATCGCCGCGTACGGCATCGGCGCGAGCAAGGCATATGTATACATCCGTGCGGAATATCCCCTGGCCATCGAGCGGCTGATTCAGGCGCTGGATCAGGCCAAGCGTTACGGCCTCCTGGGGTCGGACATCCTGGGCAGCGGGTTTTCGCTGGAGGTCCTCATCAAGCAGGGCGCCGGTGCGTTTGTCTGCGGCGAGGAGACGGCCCTGATCCACAGCATTGAGGGCCGGCGAGGCATGCCGCGCCCGCGTCCGCCGTTCCCGGCGGTGCAGGGGTTGTTCGGCAAGCCGACCGTCATCAACAACGTGGAGACCCTGGCGAACCTTCCGCTGCTGGCGACGAACGGGCCGCAGTGGTTCTCGGCCGTGGGCACGCCCACCAGCCGGGGCACGAAGGTCTTCGCCCTGTCGGGCAAGATTGCCCGAACGGGCCTGGTGGAAGTGGCGATGGGGACGAAGCTGCGGGACATCGTGTTCGCCATCGGCGGCGGCATTCCCAACGGCAAGGCGTACAAGGCGGTGCAGATCGGCGGCCCGTCCGGCGGCTGCATTCCCACCCAGCACCTGGACGTCGAGATCGACTACGAGTCGCTCAAGTCTGTCGGGGCCATGATGGGCTCCGGTGGCCTGGTCGTGATGGACGAAGACACGTGCATGGTGGACGTGGCGAAGTTCTTCATGGACTTCATCCAGCGGGAAAGCTGCGGCAAGTGCATCCCCTGCCGGGAAGGCACCAAACGGATGCTGGAGATTCTCCAGCGGATCACGCGGTCCCGGCGAATGGAGAAGGGCGCCGACGCCCTGCTCCGGTTCAAGGGCGTGATGTACATGGAGCGTCTGGCCGACGTCATCCGCGACACGAGCCTGTGCGGACTGGGCCAGACCGCCCCGAACCCCGTGCTCAGCACGCTCCGCTGGTTCCGGGACGAGTACGAGGCCCACATCTTCGAGCGGCGGTGCCCGGCCCACGTCTGCACGGAGCTTCTGCACTACCGGATTGACACGGAGGAATGCACAGGATGCACGATGTGCGCCCGGCACTGCCCGGCCGACGCCATCGTGGGCGCGGCAAAGACCCCCCATTACATCGTGGCTGAGAAGTGCATCGGCTGCGGATCGTGCGTGCAGGCATGTCGCCTGGGCGCGGTGATCGCGGAGTAGACGAGGCGAACCGTCTCGAGATCGACGAAGCGGACCATGATTACGATACACGTGAACAATCGACCCGTGGAAGCCCAGCCCGGCGAGACCGTGCTGGACGCGCTGAAGCGGGCAGGCGTAACGGTGCCCACGCTCTGTCACATGCCCGGCCTGTCGCCCACGGGGGCCTGTCGCCTCTGCGTGGTGGAGGTGGAAGGCATGAACGGATTGGTGCCTTCGTGCGCGTTTCCCGTGTCCGACGGCATGAAGGTGCGCACGCATTCCCCCCGTGCCGTACGGGCCCGCAAGACCATCGTGGAGCTGCTGCTGGCCAGCCACCCGGATGACTGCCTCTACTGCTTCCGCAACCACCAGTGCCAGCTCCAGGATCTGGCCGCGGAACTGGGCGTGCGGGAGCGGCGATACGCGGGTGAGCAGACCCGCCACCACCTGGACGTGTCCGATCCGGCCCTGATCCGTGACCCGGACAAGTGCATCCTCTGTGGCAAGTGCGTGCGATTCTGCGAGGAAGTCCAGGGCGTGGCCGCCATTGACTTCATCCAGCGCGGCAGCCGGACCATGGTCACCACCGCCTTCAACCAGGGGCTGAACGTATCGAGCTGCATCAACTGCGGCCAGTGCATCACCGTGTGCCCGACCGGCGCCCTGCGCGAACAAAGCCACATGAAGGAAGTGAGCGACGCCCTGCGCGACCCGGACCGGTTCGTGGTGATCCAGCACGCGCCGAGCGTATCGGTGACCCTGGCCGAGGAGTTCGGGATGAAGCCGGGCCGCGACGTCTGCGGCACGCTCACGGCGGCCCTGCGGCGGCTGGGCTTTGACCGGGTGTTTGACACGGCCTTCGCGGCGGACCTGACCATCATGGAAGAGGCGGCGGAGCTGGTGCATCGCATCCGCAACGGCGGCCGGTTGCCGATGATGACCAGTTGCTCGCCCGGCTGGGTCAAGTTCGTGGAGCAGTACTTTCCGGACTTCCTGCCCAACCTGTCCACCTGCAAGAGCCCGCAGCAGATGCTGGGCGCCATCATCAAGAGCTACTTCGCGCAGAAGGAAGGGATTGAGCCAAGCCGCATCTTCAGCGTGACCGTCATGCCCTGCACGGCCAAGAAGTTCGAGGCCAGCCGCCCCGAGATGTCGCTGGACGGGCTGCCGACGGTGGACGCCGTGCTGACCACCCGCGAGCTGGCGCGCATGATCCGGCTGCGCGGGCTGGACCTGGTGAACCTGGGGCCCGAAAGCGCCGACACGCCGCTGGGCGAGCGGAGCACGGCCGGGAAGCTCTTCGGCGTCAGCGGCGGCGTGATGGAGGCGGCCCTGCGGACCGCCCACCACATGCTGACCGGCCGGGAACTTCCGGAATTGAAGCTTCAGAAACTGCGCGGCCTCAAAAGCGTCAAGCAGGCCCGGGTGGAGATCGCCGGGCAGGAATACGGCGTGGCCGCGGTCAGCGGGCTGGCCAACGCGTCGGCCCTGCTGGACGAGGTCCGGGCCGGCCGGCAGGATCTGCACTTCATCGAGGTGATGACGTGTCCGGGCGGCTGCATCGCCGGCGGCGGGCAGCCCATCGGAACGAATCTCGAGGCGGTGCGGGCCCGCATGAAGGCGTTGTACCAGATTGACCGCGACGAGCCCGTTCGCACGTCGCACGGGAACCCGGGCATTCAGCGGTTGTACGCGGAGTTCCTGGGCGAGCCGCTGAGCGAGCGCAGCCACCATCTGCTGCATACGCACTACACGGTCCGGGACGTTGTGCCCTGAGGGACAAGGCGAGTGGCATGAAGCCGAAAGACAATGAACCTCTGGTCACCACCATTCGCGAGCGCTGCCGCGTGTGCTACACGTGCGTGCGCGAGTGCCCGGCCAAGGCCATTCGCATCGTCGACCGGCAGGCGGAGGTGATCCCCGACCGGTGCATCGGCTGCGGGCAGTGCGTGCGGGTGTGCAGCCAACACGCCAAGCGGGTGGCCAGCGACGTGGACCGGGTCGAGGCCGGGCTGGCGCGCGGGGTGCGGGCTGCGGCGGTGCTGGCGCCCAGTTTTCCGGCCGAGTTCACGGACGTGGAGTACGAGACGCTCGTCGGCATGGTCCGAGCGCTGGGCTTTGCCCTGGTGGGGGAGGTGTCCTTCGGGGCGGACCTGGTGGCGCACCAGTACCGCATCCTCATGAGCCAGAGTGAGAACCCGGGCAAGCCGTACATCGCCACGACCTGTCCGGCCATCGTCGGCTTCGTCGAGCGGTATCACCCGAACCTGGTGGATTCCCTGGCCCCGATCGTCTCGCCGATGATCGCCGCGGCCCGGGCGTTCCGCCGGCGCTACGGGGATGATCTGCGGGTCGTGTTCATCGGTCCCTGTATCGCCAAGAGGGGCGAGGTCGCGACCACCAATGACCGCCGTGACGTGGACGCCAGCATGACGTTCGTCGAGCTGCGTGAACTGCTGGCTCGAAAGGGAATTCGCCCGGATGCCGTCACGCCGAGTGACTTCGATCCGCCGCATGGAGCGCTGGGCGCGCTGTTGCCCGTCCGGCGCGGACTGTTGCAGGCTGCGCAGATCGACGAAGACCTGCTCCGCTGCGAAGTCGTATCCGCCGAAGGCCAGGACGAGTTCGTGCAGGCCATCCGGGAGTTCGAGTCGGGGGAGATGAACATCCGCCTGCTGGAACTGCTCTGCTGCGACGGCTGCATCATGGGGCCGGGAATCGGGCAGGACACGCCGCTCTTCCGGCGGCGGGCCCAGGTGGCCCGCTACGCCCAGTGGCGGCTGAACCGGCTGGACCTGACCGCCTGGGAACTGGACGTAGCCTCCTTCCAGGATATCGACCTGAGCCGGACGTTCACGGCGGACGACCAACGCATCCCGCCGCCATCGGAGGAAGACATCCGAGCCATCCTCGAGCGGATGGGCAAGAAAGCACGGGAGGATGAACTGAACTGCGGGGCCTGCGGCTACGAAACCTGCCGCGAGCACGCCATCGCCATCTACAAGGGGCTGGCGGAATCTGAGATGTGCCTGCCCTATACGATCGAACAGCTCCGGGCGGCCTACGACCAGCTCACGACATCGCACCGGGAGCTCGCCTCCACGCAGGAAGCCCTGATGCAGTCGGAGAAGCTGGCCAGCATGGGGCAGCTTGCCGCAGGCATCGCCCACGAGGTGAACAACCCGCTCGGCACCGTGCTGATGCTCTCCCACGTGCTGCTGGACGAGGTGCCGGCCGACAGCGAGCTGCGGGATGACCTCACCCTGATCGCCAGCGAGGCCGACCGATGCAAGAAGATCGTCGCCGGCCTGCTTCACTTCGCCCGCAAGAACAAGGTGGAGGCCCGCCAGACGAACCTTCGCGAGCTGGTGGACGGGTTCACCCGACTGCTACCGCTCCCCGCGAACGTCACCCTCCAGGTGGAACACGAAGACGGCGACGCCTCCGCCGACATCGATCGCGACCAGGTGCTCCAGGTACTGACGAACCTGGTCTCCAACGCGGTGGCGGCCATGCCGGACGGCGGCACCCTCACCCTGAGCACCCGCGGAAACGGCGACCGCGTGCATATTGCCGTGGCCGACACCGGCGTGGGCATCCCCCAGGCCAACCGCAAACGCGTGTTCGAGCCGTTCTTCACCACCAAACCGGCCGGTGAAGGAACGGGCCTGGGACTGGCCGTCATCTATGGAATCGTGAAGATGCACCAGGGAGACATCCGACTACAGAGCAACGCCGACCCGGCCGCAGGCCCGACCGGCACAACATTTACCGTCTCGCTGCCGCGGAAGCGTGACAAGGCCGGCCTGGAGACCGCCGGCGCAGCCTCCTGAGCAGGACGCCGCCCGGACCGGAACCGGACGAACGGCATTCTGCGACCGGCAACCGAAGGAAACCTGACATGGCACACAACATTCTGCTGGTGGACGACGACGTGGATTACCTGACCGCGATGCGGCTGCAACTGGAGTCGGCGGGCTATCACGTTACGGCCGTCGAGTCCGTGGCCGCGGCGCACGAAGCGTTGAAGACACTGACCCCGGATGCGGCCGTCGTGGACCTGATGATCAACGAGCCCGACGACGGGTTCATCATGTGTCACTTTCTCAAGAAGCACCATCCGTCGGTGCCGGTCATCCTGGTCACCGCCGTGACGAGTGAGACGGGTCTGGACTTCGACGCCTCCACGAAGGAGGAGCGGGCCTGGATCAAGGCCGACGTGGTGCTGGCCAAGCCGGTGCGGTTTGAGCAACTGGAACGCGAACTGAGCCGGCTGGGCGTGGAGGCATAGGCGTGGGACCCTTGCGCGTGCTGGTGGCGGACGACGAGGCGGGCATACGGCACGGCATCGCCCGGGCGCTTCGGCACTTCACGCTGCGCCTGCCCGTGGTGGAGGACGAGATCCGCTTCGAGGTGCAGGCGGTGGACAGCGGGGAAGCGGCCCTGGAGCAGATCGCCGCGGCCCCGCCCGACATCCTGTTGCTGGACCACAAGATGGGCGGCATCACCGGCATCGACGTGCTGGAGCAGTTGCGCGACAAGTCGCTGGACATGCTGGTGGTCATGATCACGGCTTTCGCCACCATCGAGACCGCGGTGCGGGCGACCAAGTGCGGCGCGTTTGACTTCATCGCCAAGCCCTTCACGCCGGAGGAGCTGAAGGAGACGCTGCGAAAGACCGCGTCACACCTGCTCGCCCAGCGCCAGGCCCGCAAACTGGCCGAGGAGAAGCGCCGGGTGCGGTTCGACTTCATCCGCGTGCTGGGACACGAGCTCAAGGCGCCCCTGGGCGCGATCGAGAACTACCTGTACCTGATCAAGGCCCATCAGGCGGGGCCGGATGTCGCCGCCTATGACGAGTTCGTCGACCGCTGCATGGCCCGCGCCGAAGGCATGCGCAAACTCATCGCCGACCTGCTGGATCTGACCCGCATCGAGTCCGGCCAGAAGCAGCGCGACCTCGCTGAGGTGCATCTGGGAGACATTGCCCGGGGCTGCGTGGAAGCGATGCAGCCCGCCGCCGCCCAGCGCAACATCAGTGTGCATCTGGAATCCGAGGGCGAATTGCTGCTGACGGGCGACCGCGGAGAGCTGGAGATCATCCTGAACAACCTGGTCTCCAACGCCGTCAAGTACAACCGCGACGGCGGCAGCGTACACGTCCGGCTCCAGGGAGAGCCTGACCGGATTCTCATCGAGGTCGCCGACACCGGCATCGGCCTGGCCCCGGAAGACGCGGCACGGCTCTTCCACGATTTCGTCCGCATCCGGAACGAGGCCACCCGACACGTCCTCGGCAGCGGCCTGGGCCTCTCCATCGTCAGGAAGATCGCCCAGCTCTACGACGGCACGGTCGGCGTCGAAAGCCAACCGGACGCGGGCAGCACCTTCCGCGTCAGTCTGTCCCGATCGAAACCTTCACGTTGAGACGACCTCCGGCCAGTCGCCGGAGAAGACCTCGATGGCCGGGCCGGTCATGTACAGATGCCCGTCGGCGCCCCAGTCGATGTCGAGGCAGCCGCCCGGCATCCGGACGGTGACCGCGCGATCCAGTCGGCCCGTCAGCACGCCGGCCACGCAGACCGAACATGCGCCGGTGCCGCAGGCCCGGGTCGGGCCGCTGCCCCGCTCCCAGTGAACCACCCGCGCCTCGTGCGGCGAGATCACCTGCACGAAGTGCGCGTTGATCCGGTCCGGAAACGCCGGGTGCCGTTCCAGACACGGGCCCATCCGATGCAAATCCACCGTTTCCAGGTCGTCGACGAAGATCACCACGTGCGCGCTGCCCGTGGAGACGCACGTCACGCGAAGCGACTGCCCCTCCACGTCCAACGGGGCGTCTATCACCCGGTCAGCGGGCAGCGTCGTGGGGATCGCAGCAGGGTCCAATGCCGGGACACCCACATCGGCACAGACCTGACCGGCCAGCGGCCCCTCGATACACACCACTGCCGCGAGGATTCCGGCGTCCGTCTCCACGAGGATCGGCTCGCTGACCTGGCCGGCCCCGGCCACGTGCTGAAGCAGTCCACGCGATGCGGATTCGACCACCGACTTGTCGGGACGGTCGGGCCGGGGCGCCAGGCCGTGGTCGTGGGCGTATTTCACCACGCACCGCAGCCCGTTGCCGCACATGCGCCCGCGCGATCCGTCGGCGTTGTACATCTCCATGCGGACGTGCGCGCCATCCGACGGCGCGATCAGGATGAGCCCGTCGCTGCCCACGCCGGTGTGCCGGTCCGCCATTCGCCGGGCCTGCGTGGGGGCGTCCGGCACCGTCTCCACGAACGCGTTGACGTAGATGTAGTCGTTGCCCGCCCCGTGCATTTTGGTGAAGCGCATGGGTGCATTCTACCGCGCCGGGAATGAGAGGACCGCCAAAACAAACCCGGCCGGGATGACCGGCCGGGCTGCTCTCTTGCACTCTCTCTCCCAGTGCCTGGGTGGTTCGCGTGAAATCAGGCCTGAATGTCCAGGCTGTGGCCCGGGCTCGGCCCGGCGGAGTCGTCAGACTCCGTGCCGCCTGCCTGGTCTTGCGTCTCCTCTTCCGAAAGCTGTCGGCCCATGCCGCCGGAGCCCTCGGAATCGCTGTAGACCTGCGTGCCGTCGTCGCTGGTATCGACGGATTCCGCCGATTCCTCCACCGCCCGTGTCTGCCGAACGGCGCCGGAGACTTCCCCCGCCCGCTCCGCGTCGCGCACCCGAGCGACTTCTCGAGCCTGGTAGCCGGCGCCCAGCGCCGATCCGGCAATGTCCGATGGTATTCCCGACATGGGACGACGCCTCGCTTCATCTTCCCCGCCGGGGCAGAAGGGACTCCGCCTCCGTTACCATCGGCAAACACGGAGATTCCGCGCCAATCGAATCAGGGACGAGATGCATAGCGGCCACGGGGCCGCGTCCAGGAACCCTGCGGGGACCCGTGCTGCCGGTGGCGTCAGAAGGACTCAGTGAACCAACTCGCGCTTTGCAACTTGCAGTTGTGCTTTAAGGCGATTCATGATGGACGAGTGCATCTGGCTGACGCGGCTTTCGGACAGGTCGAGCGTGGCCCCGATTTCCTTCATGGTCATTTCCTCGTAGTAGTACAGGACCATGATGAGCCGTTCGGCACGGTTGAGTCCTCGGGTGACCAGGTCGCGCAGGTCGCGTTGCTGGATTTCGTGGATGGGGTCGCGTCCGCGGCGATCCTCCAGCACGTCGATCTCGCAGACATCCTTGCTGGAGTCGGTTTCGTAGAACTTGCGCGACAACGAAACCAGGCTGACGGCCGTGGCGTCGCGAAGCAGCTTGTCCAGTTCGCTGCGGGGCAGTTGCAGGCGTTCGGCCACCTCTTGGTCGGACGGGAGCCGGCCGAGCTCGGTTTCGAGCGCACGGGTGACCTTTTCGAGCTTGTGGGCCCGGCTCCGCACGAGCCGCGGCACCCAGTCCATCATCCGAAGCTCGTCGAGGATGGCTCCCCGGATCCGCGGCGTGCAATAGGTCTCGAACTTGACCCCGCGGTCCATGTCGTAGGAGTCGATGGCGTCCACCAGTCCGAAAATGCCGGCCGACACCAGATCGTCCGCGTCCACCTCGTCGGGGAGCTTGGCTCCGATGCGGTCGGCATTGTACTTGACGACGGGCAGGTAGACCTCCATGAGGCGGTTGCGCAGTGTGCGATCGCCCGTCCGTTTGTATTCCTTCCACCACCGGTCGACGTCGGGATGGGCCGTGGCTTTGCGGGTGCGCATGGCACATTCTCCTGACAGCCTGCAGATGTACCGGCGCGGAGCAGACAGGGCTTCCCTGCCCAAACGAGGCTTCGCGGGGCGGCTGGGGTCCGCGTCCGTCGATGCCTACGTCCCCATTGGAGTCGTTCGGGCCTCGGTCGGACTACTTGTGGGCTTGGCGTTGCCGATGGGCTCCGCCGTGATTTCCACCGCGGAGTCGGTCGCTTCCTCGGCCTCCGGGACCACCTCCTGGTACCGTCGTCGGGCGTAGTCATCGATCACGTACTGAGCGACGGCGCCCAGCGACAACCCGACCACGGAAAACAGAACCAGGGCCCAGAGTGCCCGGGACAGGATGATCGCCGCCGGGTTGCCGACCCAAAGGCCGGCCAGCACGCTGACGGCAAAGGCCAGCATGCCCAGAATGCCACCGGTGTATCGCGCGACCATCCTGGCACCCTCCCGGTCCCCAAGGAGACCGGGCACAGAGAATCAGCTGGACGTGGGAAGGAATCGTTGGGCGCCAGCACTCGCAAACCACCGCGCCACGTGCGAGTGCACCCCCCGCTTCTCAGGAAGGGTCACAACGGCTCCGTCCTCATGAGTCGTCCCTCTGACGACCGGTCCCGGCATCCGTGCCGGAACCTCGCGATCCGAAACCCGGCGGCGCCTACGGAACGAACAGGCCCACGACGCGGCGGAAACACCCGCCTTCGGCCACGGGCCGCGTCGTCCGTTTCGCCATGCGCACCGCCACGGCTCCCAGACACGCACTGGCCGGACAACGCGGATACCGCAACACAAACGGACACCGCGTCCGAACGGCCATCTCCACATGCGTATCTTGCAGCAGATACCCTCCGTCTGCAATAGGGTATTTCAGGAACTTTTCCGCCACCTGGGCGATCCGCTGAAACGTCTCCCGGGCTTCCGCCCGGCTGGACGCCAGATTGACCAGCAGGTGGATTCGGGCCCGGCACTGCTCTCGCCACAACCGCTTGATGGTGGCATAGGCATCGGCCACCGCCGTGGGCTCCGGCGTGGTCACCAGCAGCACCGCGTCCACGGCCATGGCGAATGCCAGCACGTTGCGGGACAGGCCGGCCCCGCAATCCGCCAGGACCACGTCACTGCCCGCCTCCAGGTCGGCCATCTGGCCGATCAACTGGCGGCACTGGGACGCAGACAGATCCATCGACCGCTGGCCGCCGGAGAGTCCGGGCACAAACCGAAAGCCGCCCGGGGCGTCGACCGCGATGTCCTCCATGCCGCGGTGCCCGGAAAGCACGTGCGACAGATTGTGCGTGCAGCGCAGCCCCAGGAGCACGTCGTCGTTGGCCAGGCCGATGTCCGAGTCGACGAGCGTGACCCGCAGCCCGCGCCCGGCGAGGCAGGCCGCCAGGTTCACCGCGATGTTGCTCTTGCCCACGCCCCCTTTGCCGCTGGTGACGGCGATGGACCGCGCCGCGCCGCCGACGTCGGCCGTCTGCACCAGCCGGCGCAGCCGGGTGGCCTGGTCGGCACGCCTCGGTGGGGTCCCATCCACGAACATATCCATCGTCCGCATCACGACCGGGCCGCGTCAGACGGCGGCCAGCCGCGATCCCTTCACAATGAGGTGGGCCAGCGTCCGGCTCCGTCCCACCTGGATGTCATCCGGCACGTCCTGCCCGGTGGTGACGTACGATAGCCGGGCCTCCGCCCGGGACAGGCAGGTGAGGATCGATCCGAACCCGATCGCCTCGTCGAGCTTCGTGAAAATCACGCGGTTGACCCCGAGAAGCCGGAACCGCTCCAGCGTGTCCAGCAACACACCCTGCGAGCACGTACTGGCCAGCACCAGATGCACCTCGTGGGGCCGCGCCTCATCGAGAAACGCCCGGAGGTCCTGGAGTCGTGCGGTGTCGGCCGGACTGCGCCCGGCCGTATCGATCAGCACCAGATCGCAGTTTCGCATGCGATGAACGGCCTTGCCGAGTTCCGCGGGCGTGCCCACCACCTCCAGGGGCACGCCGATAATGTCCGCGAACGTGCGCAACTGCTCCACCGCGGCAATACGATACGTGTCTATGGTGATCAGGCCGACCTTGCGGCCCTCGCGCATGCTGAAGTTTGCCGCCAGCTTGGCGATGGTCGTGGTCTTGCCGACGCCCGTGGGGCCGACCAGCGCGATGACGGCGGGCGAGCGGGACGAATCCAGTTGAATGGGACCGGCCACCGGCAGCATGGACTCGACGTACCGGGCCAGGCGGTCGTACACGGCGGCGCGGCTGTGCACATTGTCTCCCAGCTCGTGACGAACGCGCTCGACCAGGCGTCCGGCAATGTCCTCACCCACCTGGCGCTGAATCAACTCGACAAACGTGTCCGCGAGGACCTCGGGGAGAGAGCCGGCGTCCGCCTGGCGCGCCCGGGACGCCAGACGATGGACAAGCGCCTTGAGGCTGGACAACTCCTCCAGCAGCCGCGGCGCCGTCTGTTCCAGTGACACCATTGCGGCAGTGGTCATGGGTTCGGCCGTCTCCTTCGGACCTGCAGCCTGCCGCCCCGACTCGGGTGGCACTCTAGCCGGGCGCACGGCCTTGTGCAAGTCCAAAGTGGAGGAGCCGGGTGCGGCGGTGATCTCCACCAGCGGCTCGGCGCCGAACCCGAGCAGGCCGCCGGTGCGCACGCTGCGCGTGTGCAGAATCACCGCGTCGCGGCCGAATCGGCGTTTCACCTGATCGAGGGCTTCCGCCATCGTCCGGGCCTGAAAAGTCCTAAGATCCCTCATGGACTACGACCATTCCGTGTGATTCGAGTTGGACACCGCGAACGATTTCGTTGTACGACAAGACGGACACCAGGGGCAGGGTCGGCTCGATCAGCCGGCGCACCCAGACCCGGATCTGGGGTGAACACAGTATCAGCGGCGTCTGTCCCTGGCACGCGGGCAGCGCCTGCTCCACCGCCTGCCGCGCGGCGTCGACGATGCGGGCCTGCGTGGCGGGCGGAATCGTGATGAGGGTGCCGCGGTCGGTGCGGTCCAGCCCCGCGTTGATCATGTGCTCCAGTTGCGGATCGAGAGTGACGCAGTGGAGCTTCCCGTCCGCCGCCCGATGCATCTGGCAGAGGGTCCGCGCCAGCGAGTTCCGCACGTACTCCGTCAGCACCTCCACGTCCCGCGTGCGGCCCACCCAATCACCCAGGGTCTCCAGAATGGTCTCCAGGTCGCGGACGGGCACCCGTTCCCGGAGCAGGGCCTGGAGCACGTTCTGAATCTCACCGGGTTTCACCACGGCGGGCACCAGCTCTTCCAGCAGTTTCGGCGACCGCTCGCGAAGCGTGTCCAGCAGCCGGTTGACCTCCTGGCGCGTCAGCAGCTCGTCGGCGTGCTGCCGGATGATCTCGGTCAGGTGGGTGGCCAGAACGGCCGTGGGCTCGACGACGGTGTAGTTGCGGTGCTCTGCGTCGTGCCGCTGCCCGTCGGTGATCCAGAGGGCAGGCAGGCCGAAGGCCGGCTCGCGGGCCTCCACGCCCCCGATCTTCTGCGTCACCGTGCCGGAGTCGATGGCGAGCAGGTGCCCGGGCATCAGGTCGCCCGGGGCCACGTCCATCCCCTTAAGCTTGATGCGGTATTCGTTGGGCTGAAGCTGCACGTTGTCCCGAATGCGGATGGGCGGCACGACGATCCCCATCTCCTGCGCGACCTGGCGGCGCAGGTTCGTAATGCGGTCCAGCAGGTCGCCGCCCTGCTTCCGGTCCACCAGCCCGATCAGCCCATAGCCGATCTCCAACTCCATGGGGTCGACGTTGAGATACTTCTCAATCCGCTCCTGGGCGGGCGCCGCCGTTCGCTTGCGCGTGACCTCGGCCGCGACGGCCGCCACCTTGGACCGGCGCAGGAACCAGGCGATGGACGCGCATCCGAAACCCAGCCCCGCCAGCGGCGCCTTGGGCATCGGCGTGGCGATCAGCAGAAACAGGAACCCGGCGGTCAGCGCCAGGGCCACCGGGTGCGACGTGAGCTGACCCAGCAGCTCGTCGCCCAGATTGGTCTTGGAGGCCGATCGGGTCACCAGCATGGCCGCCGCCACCGACACGAGCAGGGCCGGGATCTGGGACGAAAGCCCGTCTCCGATGGTCAGCTTGGTGAACGTGGCCAGCGTGTCCATGAAGGACAGGTTCAGCTCCACGAGGCCGACATAGATGCCGCCCAGGATGTTCACCACCGTGATGATCAGTCCGGCGACGGCGTCGCCGCGGACGAACTTGCTCGCCCCGTCCATGGCCCCGTAGAAGTCGGATTCCCGGGTGATCTCCTCCCGGCGGGCCTTTGCCTCCGACTCCGAGATGATGCCCGCGTTCAGGTCGGCGTCGATGGCCATCTGCTTGCCGGGCATGCCGTCCAGGGTGAAGCGGGCGGCCACTTCCGCGATGCGCGTGGCGCCTTTCGTAATCACGACGAACTGGATGATGATGATGATTGCGAAGAGGATCACGCCGATCATCAACTGCCCGCCGGCCACGAAGTCGCCGAACGTCTCAATCACCTTGCCCGCGGCGGCGGTGCCCTGGGTGGCGTTGGAGAGAATGAGCCGCGTCGTGGCGATATTGAGCACGAGTCGGAACAGCGTCGCCCCCAGCAGCATGGAGGGGAACGAGGAGAACTCCAGGGGGCTGGCGATGTACATGACCGTCATCAGGATGATGGCCGCCACGGTGATGTTGGTGGACAGCAGGATGTCCATCAGCCACGGCGGAAGCGGGACCAGAATCACCAGCAGGAGGGCCATGGCCGCCATGGGCAGCAACGCGCTGCGATGCGATACCGCCAATCGCAGCAAACGCAGTGGATTGGACCGAGCCATTGCCATGCCTTAATCGTCCGTGCCCTGCCCCGTACCCCGCTTCTGCGCGGTTCCGGGGTACGGCCACACATCCGCCGTCAGGCCGCGGAGACCGCCCGTGGCCCCAGCCCCTTTCCCGTCACCTCGTACACGTACGCCAGGATCTCCGCGATTGCCTGGTAGAACCGCTCCGGAATTTCCTGCCCCACGCGAACCACGTCATACATGGCGCGGGCGAGGGCCCGCCGCTCCACCATGGGAACGCCCGCGGCCGCCGCCAGTTGCCGGATGCGAAGGGCGGCATAGTCCGCCCCCTTGGCGACCACCACCGGCGCATTCATCCGTTCGGCGTCGTACTCCAGCGCAATGGCCAGGTGCTCCGGGTTGGTCACGACCACGTCCGCCTTCGCCACGGCGGCGCGCAGCCGCTGCATGGCCAGCTCCATCTGCACCCGACGGCGGCGCTGCTTGATTTTGGGGTCGCCGTCCATGTTCTTCAGTTCGTCCTTGACCTCCTGTTTGGTCATCTTGAGGTCTCTTTCGTGCCGGTAGCGCTGGTAGGCGTAGTCGAACAGGGCCAGGATCAGCATGACCAGCGTCAGGCGCAAACCGAGGTGAAACAGCAGGTCCGCCAGCCGCACGTACAGCGCGATGCAGCCCATCTGCATGGCGTGGACGATTTCCGCAGAATGGCCGGCGATGGTCAGCCAGGCCACGCCTCCCACCGCGATCAGCTTGGCGATGTTCAGGACCAGGTCCACGATCTTCTTCATCGAGAAGAGGCTCTTGAGCCCGGACAGCGGGTTCAGGTGCGTCAGATCGGGCTTGAGCTTCTTGCCGGTGATCAGCCAGCCGACCTGGGCATACAGGATCGCCAGCGCCGCCACCACCAACGCGAGCAGGAACGGCCAGATCGCCTTGCCCGCTTCCAGCGCGACCCCCGCAGCGAATGAAGGAAGCGCGTCGCTCGAGAGCAGCCGGTCACCGTCCAGACCGGCCCGCACCACCCGGAGCAGCATTCCCCAGATGCGCTCGCCCATCAACTGCAGCATGACCAGCCCCGTCAGCAGCAACACCGTCGCCGACAGGTCACGGCTCCTGGGAATCCGCCCCTCCCGACGGGCCTGCGAGCGCCGTCGCGGGGTGGGGGCTTCCGTTCTGTCACCGGCATCGTCCGGCATGCGCAATCAACTCACGGCAAGGAAAAAGCGTTCCGAATGATCACGAACGTGTCGTACGTATGGTCCGCCATCAGGGACCCGGAGGCCCCCAGCGACACCGCGGCGACACCCATCACCAGCAACACACGCACCATGAACCCCACGGACAGGATGTTCAACTGGGGCATCGTCTTCGAGAGAAAACCCATGGCCAACGTGGCCATGAGCAGGGCGATCAGACACGGACCGGCCAGCCGCATGGCCGTCAGGTACGAACTGCGCAGCAGGTCCAGCAACAGGCCCAGGTGGCCTTCGCCGGCCGTGAAGGACATCAGCGGCACGACCTGAAACGAGTCGAGCAGGCTGCGGACCATGGCCCGGTGCCCGCCCGCCAGGAGAAACACGAAGAACAGCACCAGGTAGTAGATCTGTCCCAGGGCGGTCGTCTGGTCGTTGCTCAGCGGATCGTACGACTGGGCCAGCGAAAGCCCGCCCTGCTGCCCCATCACCATGCCGGCCAGCCGGGCCGTGTTGAACAGCAGTTGCAGGCCGAGCCCCATGAGCACCCCGATCATCAGCTCGCCGGCCAGCCCCGGCAGCGCCGCCTGGAGAGTCAGGTTTGCCGGAATGGTCGGCAGCAGCGCGGGAAACAGCACCAGCGCCATGGCCGCCGCGAACAGCGCGCGCAGCCGCCGCGGAATCTGGTCGCTGCTGAGCATGGGGGCCGCCAGCACCAGCCCGCTCAGGCGGGTCAGCACCAGGACGTAGCCCGGCAGCAGCATCGGAATGGTCAGCGAGGACCACGGCATGAGGGGCCGGTCACCTCCGAACGTACCGCTTCGTCGTCACAATTTGGGCAGCGTGCCGAACATCTGCTGGGCGTAATCCACCATTCGGACGGCGATCCAGGGAATGAAGTACGACGCCGCCAGCACCATCGTCACAATCTTCGGCACGAAGGTCAGCGTCTGTTCCTGCAATTGCGTCACGGATTGGATCAGCGAAAGAATGAGACCCACCAGCATGCCGGCGAGAAGCACCGGCGCCGAGGTCTTGATGGCCAGAAAAAACGCCCCCCGCCCCATGTCCAGTGCCACGCCCATGTCCATCGTCGGTCTACTCCGTCAAAACGACCCGCCGCACCACTCCCGTCAGGCGAAACTCATCAGCAGCGTCTGGGTCACCAGGTGCCATCCGTCCGCCAGCACGAAAAGCAGAAGCTTGAACGGCAGCGACACCAGCACCGGCGGCAGCATCATCATGCCCATCGAGATCAGGATGGACGCAATCACCATGTCGATCACCAGGAACGGCAGGTAGATGCGAAACCCCATCACGAACGCCACCTTCAGCTCGCTGAGCACGAAGGCCGGAATCAGCACCGTGGAACTCACCTCGTCCAGCGTCACCTTCTCATCCAGCGGGATGGGACGGCCGCGCTGATACTCCAGAAACAGATAGACGTCCTCGTAGTTCTCCGCGGACTCGATCTGCCGGTACATGAAGACGCGCAGGTGGCCCATGGCCCGGCCGAGGGCCGCCTCCTGCGATATCTCGTTGTTCAGATACGGCGTCAGGGCGTCCGCGTGGATCCCCTGGAGCGTGGGGCCCATGATCAGCACCGTCATGAAGAGCGCCAGGCCCAGCATCACCTGGCTCGGCGGCAACTGCGCCGTTCCCATGGCCTGACGCAGCAGCGCCAGCACGATCAGAATGCGGGTGAAGCTCGTCGTCAGGATCAGCACGGACGGGACGAGCGTCAGGACGGTCAGCAGAACCAGAATCTGGAGCGTGGCGCTGACGCCCTCCGCATCGCGCGCGGTCGGCAGAATCTGCCGGGCGTCCGGAATCCCCAGCGGATTGTCAATCGGCGCCCGCGCCTGGGCCGGGGCCGGAAGGCACACCGACAACAGGATCAGGGCGGCCAGCAGACACCGGCACCCGGTTCGCGAGCATCCGTGCTCCATACGCACGCGCGACTCCTTCGCGCTTCGATCGTTCATACCTTTACCCGGCCGGCGGATCCTGCAGGGTGCGCAGACGCCCCAGCAGGTTGCGCAACTGGCCCATCGTGTCCTGCAACTGCTCCCGGTTGGCCGGTCCGGCCGGCGCGGCCGCCGCCTCCACCTCCGCGTACTCGGCCGCTTCGTGGCTGAGCAATTCGTCGAACCGGTTCATCCGCCCCGCCGGACGTGGCTCCATCGCCTGCGTCCGCAGGTGGAACGATTCATCGGGGTCCTGAATGTGCCCCAGGTTCGTCAGGTGGTCGGCGGTGATCCCGACCAGTACATAGCGACGGCCGACCTCCAGCAGGGCCACGCTCTGTTTCGGGGAGATGGCCGTCCGGGCCACCACCCGCAACGGTCCCGACGGCGTCTTTCGCACGCTCGGCACGTATCGCCGCAGAAGCCAGAGCAGGCCGAAGATGACGCCCAGCACCACGGAAAGAGCCACGATCCCGTGCCGATACCACGGCACGTGTCGCGTGCTCAGAGGAAGGGGCCGGTCGGCTTCGGCCGAGGCGCCCTCCGGCGTCCTGCGCGGCGGCAGGGCGATTGCGCTGTCCGGCGCGTTGGCCGAAGCCGACTCGCTCCCCGCCGCCTCGTCCGCAGCGACCGCATCCGAGGCGGTCTCGCCCGTACCGTCCTCGTCCGACGGGGGAGGATTCGGATCCGCCGGTTCCACCCGGGCCAGCACGACCCGTGCGGAAGACGGCGTCGTGGTTTCCACGTCTCGACGCTCCGCCGCCGAGGCCGCGACCGCGCTCCACGCCAGGGCGCCGAGCAAAGCGCCGGCCCATCGAACCTCCATGTTCCTTCGTTCCCTGCGCATCGCGCTATCCACCGCGACGAAGTTGTGCTGACGCTAATACGCGATTCGTTCGTTCTCGTCCGCGATGATCTCACTGACGCGGACGCAGAAGTTGTCATTGAGCACCAGGACCTCGCCGCGGGCGACCAGCCGATCGTTCACAAACACGTCCACCGGATCGCCGGCCAGCTTGTCGAGCTCCACGACGCTCCCTTCCCCCAGCCGCAGGACGTCCTCCACGTACATCCGGGTCCGCCCCAGTTCGATCCGCACACGCAGGCGAACATCGTTGAGCAGGTCAATGCTCTGCAACGCGGTCGTCGCGCCGCCGTCATCCGAGCCGAAATCCGGCAATTCGACGCTCTGGAGCGAAACGTCGGACTCGGCGGCCCCGGCACTTCGTTCCTCCGCGATGGCAGCGGCCATCGCCGCCGCCGCCGCGTCAAATGGACGGCCTTCGGAGTCCACACGAGTCTCCGCTGCGGGGGCCGCGGGCGCACCTTCGGTGGCGGCCTGGAGGGCGGCGTCAATGTCCGCCTGGCTCAATCCTCCCTCGCCGGCCGGAGCCGAATCCCCCGCCGGATCGGCCATCCCAGCCGCTTCCAGCAGGGCATCGATCTCCGACTGATTGATGTCGGATGCGTCCTGGGATTTGTCCGTACCCGGATCAGCCATGCTCTGGGGTCCACCTGAATACGTGCTTATCGGCCCGCTCCGGGGCGGGTCCGCAACGAAAGATCAGCCGGAAGACTGCAGGAGACTGGGAATCAGAAGATCCACGATGATCTTGTCATCGCCCAGCACTTTATCCAGTTCGAATTTAATCTGCCGGCGGATCGTCTCCAGCCCGGGCTCCTGCAGGAATTTGGGGTCGGCGCTGCGGATGACCGTGGTCACCCGGTCGCTGATGGTGGACTTCCGCAGTTCCAGCAGCTTCTTGAACCGTTCCTCGTGCTGCCGATCGATGGTGGCGGCCACCTCGACGTGGTACAGGAGTAGTTTTCCGGTGAGCTTGTTGAAGGCATCCAGCTTGCAGACGGGGTGTTCCACGGGCAGGGCGTTCTCGCTCTGCCCGTCGATCACGATGCCCTCGCCGGGCGCCTGCGCTTCGGTCGCGGCGGGATCGCTGCCCAGTGTCTTCATCGCAATGAAGATGCCCACGCCCTCGGCCAGCATCAGACCGGCCACGACCGCATAGGGAATCAGCTTGGCTCGTCGGCTGGGAGGGCCGACGCCGGCATCAATCTCCTGTTCCGCCATGATGACTACTCCCGTTGTTCGCCGGTGTAAAGCCGGCCCCCGTATTCCTGAACCAGCGCCTCGGTCACCACCATTTCGACCCGGCGATTGGCCGCCAGGGTCTCCTCGTCGTATGCCTGGGCTTCCAGCGGCGCCGCGTCCCCCGCGGCAATGAGGCGGAGCCGCTCCGACCGGACGCCGTGCATCTCAAGGGCGTCGCCCACCGCACGGGCCCGGGCGTAGGACAGGGCCCAGGGGTCTCCGTAAATGGAGTCGGGCGGCAGGGGCTCGCGCGTGGCGTGGCCGGTGATCTCGATGATCGTGTTGTAGCCTTCAATCTTTGCCGCCAGTTGGGCGATCTGGGCCTCCGCACCGGGCTTGAGCACGGCGCTGAACCGGTCGAACGAGATGCGGCCGCCGATTTCGATGTGCGTGCCCTCCCGGATGTTGGTCACGCGCACCTGCTTGGCCCGAATGCTGATCTCGTCGGAGTCGCCCTGGTTCTTGCGATACTGCGGCAGGATGATCTGCACCAGTTGCTGAATCAGGCTGTTCTTGACCGGCGTGCTCGTGGGAAGCTGTCCCAGAGAGCTGTCGTATCCGAAGGCCGCCCGGATGGACTCCAGCACCTGCAGAAAGCGATCCTCCTTCTTGATCTCGCTCATGGACACGATAATGACAAAGAAGCAGAGCAGCAGCGACATCATGTCGCCGTAGGTGACCAGCCAGTCGGGCGCCCCCTCCGGTCCTTTTTTCTTCTTCCTTGCCACGGCTCGATGCCCCGGGTCCGATCAGGCGGCCCGCCGTTCGGACGCCTCGTCTTCCTTCTTCCGCTTGTTGTGCGGGATGAACGTGGTCAATCGCTGTTCAACCACCCGCGGGTTGTCGCCCGCCTGAATCGCCATGACCCCCCGGATGACGATCGTCTTGAGCAGCAGCTCCTCCTGGCTGCGCCGGCCCAGTTTGTCCGCCATGGGCAGCACGATCATGTTGGCGGCCATGGCCCCGTAGAGCGTGGTCAGCAGGGCGGTGGCCATGCCGCTGCCGATCTTCGACGGGTCTTCCATGCTGCCGAGCATGAGAATCAGTCCGATGAGGGTCCCGATCATGCCGAACGCCGGCAGATACTTGCCGGCGGCGTCCAGAATGGCCTTGCCCGTCTCATGCCGATCGGCGATGGCCTCCAGCTCGCTCGTCATGATCTGCTCGATGAGTTCCGGATCCGTACCGTCGACCGCCATCTGTATGCCGGACACGATGAAATTGTCGTCGATGTCCTTGGTCATGTTCTCCAGGGAGAGAATGCCGTCCCGGCGAGCCACTTCGGCGTAGCCCACCAGTTCCCGGATCAGGTCCGCCGGATCGCGCGCCTTCGTGAGAAACGCCTTCTTCACCACGCCGAGCGTGCTCAGCACGTTGGCCAGTGGAAAGCTGATCAGCACCGAAGCCAGCCCCCCGCCCCCGACGATCGCCATCGACGGCGCGTCCACGAACGCCCCGCCCTCCCCGCCGGAGGCAATGGCCCAGCCCACGAGGCCCATGCCCCCGACCAGCCCGATAATGGTTGCGATGTCCATGCTCTATCGCTTTCCTGCGAACTCGCGCAGCAGCGCTTCCTATCGATATCGACGGCCCCGAAGTCCCGTATTAGGCAACTCCGGATTCAGATCACGCGAAACCCTCGAATCTGCCGGGCGTATTCCACGGCCCGGTCCACCACGTCCTCCAGCGATTCGAGCACCATCAGACGGTCGCCGCTGACCAGCGTGATCAGCGTGTCCGGGGTCCGCTCGATGAACTTGATCAGCTCCGCGTTCACCACCACCGGCTGCTTGTTCAGGCGCGTCAGTAGTATCATGGACCCGTTCTCACGCCGGTGGACGACCGGCGACAGGGTTCCGCGCGGTCCGAGCGACCGCGTCTCCCGCAACATTACCGGACCAGCATCAGAAGCTCCTGCAGCATGTCGTCCGCCGATCGCACCACGCGGCTGGCCGCGGAGAACCCTGTCGCCGCCGTCACCAGTCCGATAAACTCCCGGGCCAGCTCCACGTTGCTCAACTCCAGAGATCCGGACTCGATGCTGCCGGCGCCCAGTGCGTTCGGCGCCGTAACCATCGGTTCCCCCGAGTTCGCACCGGGCACAAACGTGTTCTGACTGAGCGCCACCAGCCCTTCCGGGTTCGAGAACGTCGCCACCGCGAACTGCCCGAACACCCGTGTCTGGGCGTTGCTGAACGTGCCGGTGATGACGCCGTCCTCATCAATGGAGTAGTCAATCAGCTCGCCCGCCGGGTAGCCGTCCTGCCGGCTCATGACCAGTGTCGGCTGCGACGTACCCCGGGCCAGACCGGTCAGAGCCGTGAAGTCCAGATTGATCTGCAATGGACTGACGGCCCCGGTGCCCGCCCGATCGATCCGGAGGGTCGTCCCGGTCGCGGACACGTACTGGCCGTTCTGGTCAAACGTGATCGTGCCGCTGCCCAGCACCGCGGAGGCGTCGCTGTCGTTCGGGGATTCCGCGTAGAAGCGCCAGGTGGTGCCCGTGCTGTCCTGCGATTCCATGACCGCCCGGATGCGCACTTCCACCGGGTTGCCCAGCGAGTCGTACACGATCATGCCCGTGCTCACACCCTGCCCGGTCCCGGGCGTGTTCGCGAAGCTGAACGGCAGCACGCCGGACGTGCTGTTACGGATGTCCGACGCGTCCAGTGTGATCGCGTTGGGCTCGCCCAGGTTCGACGTGATGACCAGGCTGCCCGCGGCCGGTTCCGGACCCCCGGCGATCGTCACTCCGGGCGAGCCGCCCGTCGCCGGATCGGTGTCGATGGCCAGGGCGTCCTCCAGGAACGCGGCGAAATCGCCCAGGGTCGTGCCGTCGGTGCCCACCACGAACTGGGCCTCCGGCAGATCAATCTGGCCCTTTTGCGCTCCGCGAATGGTGATGACGTCACCCGTGGCAAACAAGGGGCTGTCGTCGTCATCCACCAGGGCGGTCAGGGCGGTGGCGGCGGTGGCGGGCGTCCCGCCGGCAACCATCAGGGGATCGGAGATGCTCACCGCCCCCGAGCCGGCCAGCGTGGCATTGGCGTCCAGGTTGCCGTCGAGCACCACTTCGCGGGTGGCCACCGCCTCCCGAACCATTCCCAGCGGAATGATCAGGTCGGAGAGCACGCCGGGGATGATGTCGCCGCCGGCATCCGCCGCGAACCCCTGCACGCGGGATCCGTTGGCCGTCACAAGCGTGTGTGTTTCGTCCAGCCGGAAGGAGCCGTCGCGCGTGAACACGCGGTCCTCATTCGGGGCGTCCAGGATGAAGAACCCGCGCCCGTCGATGGCGAGGTCCGATTTCACCCCGGTGTCCTGAATGTTGCCCTGGTTGAAGCTCCGCTGGATGCTGGCCACGGTGGAGCCGTAGCCGGTCTGCATGGGGTTGGTGCCGCCGCTCGTGTCGCTCGGCGCGGTGCCGCCCCGTATCGTCTGGTAGTAGAGGGTCTCGAAGAGCGTGCGTTGGTTCTTGAACGCCGTGGTGTTCACGTTGGCGACGTTGTCGCCGATCGTGTCCATCATGGCCTGATTGCTCTTGATCCCGGTGAAGCCGGTCAGCATGGCCTGCGTCAATCCCATGTCAGCAACTCCTTCAGGGCCTGCAGAGGCTTCCACGTGGCGCCGGTCACGGCGTCGGCGCGTTGGACGGCGGTCACATCGCTGAATCGAATGGAATCACCCGAGTCCAGTTCCAGGACCAGCTCCCCGCTACTGGTCTGAACGGACGTCACCACGCCTTCCACGTTCCGGACGTCACTGGGGTCGCGCATGTCCGTACCCTGGACGAACAACCCGATCAGGTCGTTCGTCACCTGGTCCGCGTCCGCCACGTTCACCACGTCCGCCAGGTTCAACTCCCGGCCCGAATCCAGTTGCACGAAGACCCGGCCGTCCGCCTCGAACCGGACCGATACGACCTTCCCGCTGATCGCCGACCCGTCCTCTCCGACCGGTCCGGTTACCAGCCGCCCGATGAGCGACGACGCCGAGCCGAACTGCTGCTGGCCGGTCAGGTTCTTCAGGGACGTCGTGAGGGACGTATTCAGCTCGATCTCCCGGATGGAGGCCATCTGGGACAGCAACTCCGCATTGCTGGTGGGTTCCAGCGGGTCCTGGTTCACGAGCTGCGCGATGAGCACCTTGAAGAAATCCTCGCCGCTGAGGTCCTGGAACCCCCTTTTGGCACTCGTGGACGCCGTAAGGCCGGCCTGTACGCCTGTGGTTTCCATCGTTGAGTCTTCCTTGCCTACTGGTTTACTGACGCCGCAGGGGCTCCGCCCGTGCGTGTGCCGCATCGCCGCAAACCGCGGCGATCGGCCGCGGCGACGCGATCACACGCGAATGTCCAGCCGCATCTCCGATGGGGCGCCGAGCCCTTCCCATTCCACCGCCTCCGCAGAGGCCGAATCCGTGTCCTCGCCCTCCGAAGATCCGTCCCCGGCACGAGGACGGGTGTCCGCCACCGCCGCCACGTCCCGGCCCGCCCTCCGCCCGAAATCCTCCCGCCGATCGCCTCGGGACAGGGCGTCCCCCGTGGGAGCCAGGGTGACGTCGCAGCGATCCAGGGTCAGCCCGTGGTCCGCCAACGCCGTCCGCAACTCGGCCAGCCGAGACGTGAGCACGTCACGAGCCTCGGGAGTCTGCGCCCGGATGGACAACTCCATCCGCTCCTGCACCACCCGCACGTCGATGCGCACGCGCCCGAGCTCCGGCGGCGTGAGCTGCAACCGGGCCGTGGACACCCGCGGTCCCACCTGCGTCCGGACGGATCGAACCAGCCGGTCAAAGGCGCCGCGTTTTCCGGCAGCCGCTTCGGGAGCGGTGTGCGACCGGCCGGGCGGCGGCTTGGGGGTGTCCGCCGGCCGGGACGAACCGGACGATTCCTTCCGGGCCGATTCCGCCGTGCCGACGGGTTCCGCCGCGCTGACACTGCCGGCCCGACCTCCACTCTCGGCGGCCGGCCGGGCGCCGAGCAGCTCCCCGATCCGCTCCGCCAGAATGCCGCCGTCCGCGGGCACGGCGGGTGCGGAGGCCATCCCGGACTGCGACGCCGCCGTTTCAGCAACGGACGGAAGCGCACTCGCCGAGGACGCGGCGGCGGACGGCGTCAGAGTCGCCGGCCGATCCGCCGATTTCGACGAGACGGCCTCCACGGCCGTCCGGATCGGCGGCGAAGCAGCCGATCGACTTCCGTCCGATCCCGCGGGCGACACACATCCCGGCCCCGTCCGTCGCTCAGGCGCCGCCGGCCCGGAACCGCTCTGCCCGTTCGCGGGGTCGCGAGCCGTTTCGCTTTTCGCTTCGTGGCAAGTCTGCTGGGGCCTCGTGCGAACCGGCTCTTCACTCGACGCGTCCCGCAGGGCCTCCCGCTTGCGGAGATGGGCCTGCTCGGCATCCTGCCCTTGTGCGTCGAGCCGTTGCTCCGTGGCGCCGGGCTTGGTTTCGCGAAGGCCTCGCCCGTCCGGCACGATGGATTGCACCATCGCACCGATCCGCGTGCCGAACCGGGCCTGCGTCGCGCCCAGCACCTCGGCGAACGCAGGCAGCGACGAGCCGGCTTCCGCCGATGCGGAAACCTCGGCTTCGTCCCCCGACTTCCGGGCGGGCGGGCGATGGGCGGTCGGAAGGTCTGTCGAGATCGCTCCGTTCATTCGGGGTCCTCGGTCGGCCTGGCTACGGCGGACCAGTCGCTGCCCTCCGGGGCCGTCTCCTGAATCAGCTTGAACGCCTGCAGGGCCTTGCCCCGCAGGGTGGGATCCCCCATGGCAGCCGTGATGATCTTGACTCCGTTGCGGGCGTTGAGCTGGAGGAGAATGCGGGCGGCCTCGTCGCTGGTGAACCCCTGGAACAGGAGGTCCTTGGCCGTGTCCGGCCGGGCCGAACCCAGCATCTGCACCAGCTTCCGGAACCCCTCTTCCTGCTCCCGTCGGACCCGATCCCGGGTCTCCTGCTCGAAGAACTGACGATCCGCCTCCAGCTTCTGCATCTGCTCAAGCGTCTGTTGCATGAGCAGTCCGACCGCCACCTGCTTCTGGTACAGCTCGCTCGTTTTGCGCTGGGCGGTCCGACGTTCCATCTCCTCGCGATCCTGCTCTCGGGCGATGGCCTCTTCCGACCGCGAGGCTTCCTCCACCGGTGCATCCGTCTCCGCACCCTCGTCGTCGGCGTCGCCCGAGCCGTGGAGCAGCCCGTTCGCGGCGGCCCGCAGGTTGTCCGCCTTCAGACGGCCCGTGGCCGCCAGGTAGCCACCCGCGCCGAGAAGAGCGAGGATGTGCAGAACGGCCAGCACGGCTACGATGGTAAATGCGGTTCGGAACATAGGCGGCCCCGTTTACACACTCACGCCGCTGTATCGAAACCTCTGCAGCGCAATCTCGTCGTTCTCCAGGCGCTCCGCGCGCGTCGTCTCCTGCTGATGTCGCTCCCACTGCCGTTCCCGGAGCTTCTCCAGGGCCTTTACGTCCCGGTTGGCGCGGATCAGCGCCTCCTGTTCGATCCGCAGCACTTCCCGCTCGCGGGCGACCTCGGCGTCTCCCTCGGCAATCGCCCGGTGCATGGAGCCGATGTAGACGCGGAAACGCCGCAGCATCTCCACGTCCGGCGCCCCCCGGTTCTGGGCGTCGCGTGATTGCTCCACGGCCTGGGCGATGCCGGCGTGACAGGCCGCGATCCGGTCACGAATGCGGGTGATGCCGCGAAGCCTCTGGGCCACCACCCGCCGGGCCTCGTCCAGCTTTCGCTGCCGGACCTTGAGCACCGCCTCCAGTCGGAATACGAACCGCTTCGCCATCCTTGTGGTCCTCAGGCCGCCGTCGCCGTTCGGGAAACACCGCTCCTGCCGGCCAGCTTCGTCCGCACGGCCTCGATTTCGCCGGCCAGCGTCAGCAGGCCCGTCCGCGAGTCCGCAAGCCCGGCCCTGTCGCGAATCCCCTGGGCCAGGAACTCGTCAATCCGCGGCTTCATCTTCACTGCCACGTCGTAATCAACATTGTGACCCTCCGCGTACGCGCCGATGTTCACCAGGTCTTCGATCTCCGACCACACCGCCAGCACGGACCGGATCGAGCGGGCCGCCGCCAGGTGGTCCGCGTCCGCCACGTCCACCATCACCCGGCTGATGCTGTCCAGCACGGAGACGGCCGGGTACTGTCCGCGGTTGGCCAGACGCCGCGAGAGCCACACGTGCCCGTCCAGGATGCCCCGGACCGCGTCGGAGACCGGCTCGTTGATGTCGTCGCCTTCCACCAGCACCGTGTACAGCCCGGTGATCGACCCGCGGGCCGTGTTGCCCGCCCGCTCCAGAAGCCTCGGCAGCAGGCCGAACACGCTGGGCGTGTAGCCCTTGGTGGCCGGCGGCTCGCCCGCGGCCAGCCCGATCTCCCGCTGGGCCATGGCCATGCGCGTCACGGAGTCCATCATCAGCAGCACGTGCCTGCCCTGATCGCGGAAGTACTCCGCCACGGCCGTGGCGACGAAGCACGCCCGGACCCGCAGCACGGGGGATTCGTCGGACGTGCTGACGACGAGCACCGTGCGGCGGCGACCTTCCTCGCCGAGGTCCTTGCGAAGAAAGTCACCCACCTCACGGCCCCGCTCTCCGACGAGTGCCACAACTGTGACATCTGCGGCGGTGTTGCGGGCGATCATCCCCATCAGAACGCTCTTGCCCACACCCGTCCCCGCGAACACGCCCATCCGCTGCCCGCCGCCCAGCGTGTGCAGGGCGTCAATCACTCGCACGCCGGTGGCCACCGCGTGGTCGATGGGCCGCCGGGCCAGGGCCGCGGGCGGCGGCGCGTAGACCGGGTACTGGGCCTCGACGATGAAGTCCCGATTCGTGCCGTCGTCGATGCAGCGACCCATGCCGTCCAGCACGCAGCCGAGCATCTGCCGGCCCACCGGCACCGTCTGCATGGCCGCCGAGCTGCTGACGGCGTCGCCCGGCGACACGCCCCGCGGCTCCCGCAACGGCATGAGCACCGTGTTGGAGGCCCGGAACCCCACCACCTGCGCGTCGATGGGCGCCACGCCGTACGGCTGAATGCGGGCGATCGCGCCGATCGGGGCCGGCAGCCCCTCCGCCAGCACGGTCAGCCCGATCACCTCGCGCACGCGGCCGCGGACCGTCATCGGCGTGCATTGATCCAGAAGATGCAGGGCGTGCTCAAACACCGAACGACCTCGACTCCCATCCCGGCAGAATCAGCCGGACGATCTGTTCCAACTGCGTGTCAATGGTGGCGTCCACGTCCGTCTCGTCCGTCTGCACCCGGCAGCCGCCGGGGGTGATCGAGGGCTCCTCAATAAGGCGCACATGCACCGGTTGCCCCAGTTCGCGGGCGTACTCCTCGGCAAAGCGGTGCAGGGTCTCGAGGTCCGACGGATTCAGATGGACCCGCAGGTCCGTCTTCGCTCCGATCAACCGCAGGACCTCGCGCACATTGGCGGCGGCGGCCTCCGGCTGCACCTGCACGGCGCAGCGGGTCACCTTTTCCGCCACGCGCACGGCAAACATCAGCAGGTCGTGCTCCGCCTCGATGAGCAGGTCTCGCTTGCGGTCCTCGAGTTCGTTCACCACGTTCTGCAGGGCCTGGCGCAGAAGCGCCTGCTCCTTCCGGTACCGGTCCGTGGACTCCTGCAGGGCCTGGGCGTGCCCCGCCTGGCGACCCTCCGCCTCGCCCTTGGCGTAGCCGGACGCGTGTCCGATCGCCTCCGCGTTCTGCCGGATGCGTTCGGCCGCGGACGTGGCCTGGGCCATCATCTGCTCCGCCCGGCGTCGTGCGGCGTTGACGATCCGCGCCGCCTCCACCACGTGGTCGGCCAGGTCGATCGTTTCCAGCCGCCGCAGCGCCTGCACGTCGGACTGCCCTGCTTTGATCACCGTGCCCATGTCTTGCGTTCCGCCGGCCGCCCGGTCCTACACGATCAGGTCCTTTTCGCCGCCGCGGCCCGAGATGATGATCTCGCCGGCGTCCTCCAGGCGACGCACGACGTCCACGATCCGCTGCTGGGCCGCCTCCACGTCGGAGAGCCGCACCGGCCCCATGTATTCCATGTCCTCCTGAATGAGCTGGGCCGCGCGCTCCGACATGTTCTTGAAGATCTTCTCCTTCAGCTCCGCGTTGGCCGTCCGCAGCGCCAGCGACAGCTCATCGTTGTCAATCTCCTTGAGCACGGCCTGCACGCCCTTGTCGTTGATGAGCATGATGTCCTCGAACACGAACATCAGCCGCCGGATCTGCTCCACCAGGTCCGGGTCTTCGGCTTCCAGCGCCTCCAGAATGCCCTTTTCCGTGGAGCGGTCGGCCAGGTTGAGCATCTCCGCCACGGCCTCCACGCCGCCCGCTTTCTCAAACGTCTGGGACACGAGGCCCTGTAGCCGCATTTCCAGGCCGCGTTCCACTTCCTTGATCATCTCCGGGTTGGTCTGGTCCATGTTGGCCACGCGGCTGACCACCTCGAGCTGCTTGGCCTGGGGCAGGCCCACCAGAATCTCGCTGGCCTTGGCCGGCGGCAGGTGCGCGACGATCAGCGCGATGGTCTGCGGGTGCTCGTCCTGGATGAACGTGAGCAGGTTCTCGCCGTCGGTTTTCTGAAGGAACGCGAACGGCTGCTGATAGACCTGATGCTCGATCTGCTGGAGGATGCGAGCCGCATCATCGCGGGGCAGCGCCTTCTCCAGCAGGACTTTGGCGTATCCCAGACCGCCGGTTTCCGCATACTTGCGGGCCAGGGCGATGTGGTAGAATTCCTCCACCACCTTGCCCCGCTGCTTCTGATCGACCAGATCCAGCGAGGCAATCTCCCGGGTGATCACCTCCACGATGTCCTCGTGGAGATGCTTGAGCACCGTCGCCGCCGAATCCGGCTCCAGGGCCAGAAGCAGAATGGCCGCCTTCAGCGGGCCGGCGAGCTTCTCTTCCGAGTCGGCAGTCGGTGGGGTGCTCTTTTTCTTGGCCACGATCGCGTTCTCCGGACACCGGCGGACCTCGCCGGACGCCGCACGGACCCCGCAGGGCCGCCTATTCCTGTTCCACCCAGCGCTTCAGAAGGTCGGCCGCCACCTGCGGCGCGTCATCCACCATCCGAGACACCTGTTCGCCGAGCTGCTTGAACCGCAACGTGTCGTCATCCACTTCGTGCCCCAGCAGCATGCCTTCCGGCATGTCCGCATCGCCGATGACACCGCCTCCGACGCGAAGCACGCCGTCCGGGCCGGTCATCAGGTCTTCGTCCTCGATGGGGGAGTAGGTCGGCGAGGGAATGGCCGCCGCCATCCGAGTGCTCTTGCGGACCATCAGAATCAGCCCCAGCAGGGCGAAAACGGCCAGGGCCGCCAGTCCCACCTCCGGACCGTAGTTTCTGGCCAGTTGAACGTAGTCTCCCTCTTCCGCCGCCCCGGCCAGACCCGCCAGACCGCCGCCCATACGGGCCAGCTCACCCGTGGCGGGGTCGAAGTCGTAGTAGCTGGCCACCCGCACGTCCTCATCACCGCTCGCCTGCACGATGTTCTTCACGGCGTCGCGGATGAGGTCGAGTTCCTTCTTCTTCAAGGTCTCGAAAACCGGTTCCCCGTCCGCCGGATCCTTGCCCGCGTTCCCCGGCTGGTTTCGGAAGATGCTGACGAAGAAACTGCGCGGCACGTTGATGGACGCGGTGGCGCGCACGATGGCCCCGGGGATCACGTTGGAATCCACGATCTCCGTGGGGGCCCCTGGATAGAACTTGGTCTTGTCCTCAGTCTCCTCGCTGCCTTCGCCGGCGCCGGCGCCGCCGAGCCCGATGCCCACGTTCGGGTTCGTGCCCGGCTCCGCTGGACCCTGGTTCGTGCGGCTGGAGAACTTGCGGGATTCTTCCGATTCGGGCCGCGGGTCGTCATACGTGGTTGTCCGCTGGTGCTTCTTGGAGTGGTCCAGGTCCACAGTCACCGCGGCCAGAATGCCGGGAATGTACGTGAAGTGCTCGTGAATCTTCTTGAGCAGGTGCTGCTCCGTCTTGACCACCCGCTCGAGCATGTCGGTGGCCCAGGCGTTCTCCGGGTCCGGCGGCGTATACCGCCGCCGGGTCACGCCGTCGATCACCTCCACCCGATGGGCCTCCAGGCCCGGCACCGCTCCGGAAATGAGCCGGGCCAACCCGTCCGCGTCGCCCTGCGTGACCTGCTTGCCGCGAGCCATCGTCACGTAGACCGACGCCGTCGGCACCGTGGCCGGCCCGGTCAGATGACGCTTGGTCTCCGACTGAATGAACACCCGGGCGCTGGCCACGTCGGCCCCGGAGGCGATGACCTTGGCCAGCTCGTTGCCCAGGGCAATCTGGAACCGCCGCTCGTTCTCCTCGGAAGGTCGGAAGGGCGACTCATCCTCGATGAGCTCGCGAAACCCGATGTGCGTGTCCTGGGGAAGGGCCTCCGCCTTGTTGAGCAGCCGAATCGCGTTGGCCCGGTCCGCGACCGGCACGTACACGCGGGCACCGCGGACCTCGTAGCTGATCTTGGCCCGGGCCAGGGCGTCCTCGGCCTTGTCCAGTTCATCATACGTCATGTCCTGCGAAAGCACCTGCACGCGGTCCGGGACGGACGACCAGGTCACCAGCCAGGCCAGCGAGCCGGCCACGATGACCGCGCAAAGTCCGATCGCCACCCGTTGCGACAGGCTCAGCAGCTTGAGCTGGGCGCTGATCTGTTCCAGCAAGCGACGAATCGTTTCCATACCGCCCTCGCTCCCCGAAAGAGACACCGTGGGTCAACCGGCGCGCCGCGCGACCGTCCCGACTACACCCGCATCTGCTGGATTTCCTGGTACGCTTCCACCATCTTGTTGCGGATTTCCATCAGCAGATCGAACGCCACGCCGGCCTTGTTCACCGCGGCAAAGACCTCCGCCACGTTGTTCGTGTCGCCCCGGTACAACGCCTGAACCTTCTGGTCCGCCTCCCGCTGCAGACGGTTCACCTCGTTGAGGTTGTCCATCAGAATCTGCTTGAACCCCTTGCCGCCGGCCTCGCCGACGGCCGGGGTCGGCCCGGCCGGCGGCACGGGAAGGATCGGTACCGAACCGCCAAGACCCTGGATGGGTGTGGTCATCTATCCATCTCCGCACGCCGCGTCCTACGCCAGCAGCCGCAGGTCCGACGCGGCCATCGACTTCGTAATTTCCATCACCGTCACGTTCGCCTCGTAGGCCCGCACGGCGAACAGCGCGTTGACCATCTCCGTGCTCAGGTCCACGTTGGGAAGACGGACATAGCCCTTCTGCGGACCGGCCATCACCGCATCCGGATGGTCGGGGTCGAATTTCAGGTGACACGGCGACGGGTCGTTCACGATGCGGGCGACGTGAACGCCGGGCGCTCCCCGGCCCCGGGACGGGTCGCCGGTGGCGAACAGGGCCACGCGGCGGCGGTACGGATTGGGCTGCCCGTTCGCGTCCCGCGTCGCGTGCATGTTCGCGATGTTGCCGGAGATGGTGTCCAGTTGCCGCCGCTGGGCGACCAGGGCCGACGTGCTGATGTCCAGAGTGCCGTACATCGCGCCACTTCTCCTGTGGGGTCCTCAGGATCTACGACCGGCCGCGAATCGCCTTGTGAAGCCCGTCGTATTTCTTCCGCAACAGCGTGTTCGTCAGCTCGTGCATCATGGCGTTCTCCGCCAGGTCCGACATCTGACGCTCAATCGACAGGTTCGTGCCGTCGTGAAACAGCAGGTTCTCCACGGGCCGCTGGGTCGGCGTGACCACCAGCCCGCCCCGCTCGTTCGTACGTACCTGCCGGTTGCCCTCCAGGACGAACGGATTGCGGGGGTCGCTCCCCCGCCGGTCGAGGGCCCGGCCCAGCGCGCTCTGAAAGGCCTTCACGTCCAGTTGGCGGGTCTTGTAGCCGGGCACGCCGATGTTCGCGACGTTCTCCGCGATCATGCGGTGGCGCTCCTCGGTGAACGCCGCCGTGCTCACCAGAGCGGGCAGGGAGCCCCGGTTGATCAGGTTCTCAAAGAACACGCTCGATTCTCCTGGACCTCCGCCGCAGCATCCGGCGTACCATCGGGCCGGGCGCCGCCTGCCGCACCTGGGAGGCCGGTTCGCCCCGCGGGCGGTTCGGCGGTTTTTGCGCGGCCGCGCCGGTTCTGCGCGGTCCCGTCCCTCATGCCGACAGGGCCGGCTCCAGCCCCGCACGCCGGGTCGCGGACCGTTCCGACTCCGCCTCCTCCCGCCACTGCTTGAGTTTCATGCCCAGCGTACGCACGCCCATCCCCAGCATCCGGGCCGTGCGCTGGCGATGGCCGTTGTTCTCGGCCAGCACCTTCTCGATCAACCGCCGCTCCATCTCCTCGAGCATGTGCCCGGGCTGCAGGTCGCCCAAGGGCGACGCCGACTCGACGTGTCCTTGCAGCCAGCCACGAATCACGTCACACGTCAAAAGCCCGTCCGGCGCCAGCACGGAGGCCCGCTGGCAGAGGTTCTCCAGCTCACGCACGTTTCCCGGCCAGCGGTACTCCTCCAGCAGGTGGTACGCGTCCGGGCTGATCTTCGGCGGCTTGTGCCCGTCCCGGGCCGCCGCCTCCTTCAAAAAGTGGTCGACCAGCCGGCGGATGTCCGAGCCGCGGCTCCGCAACGGCGGCAGGTGTACGGGCAGCACGTTGAGCCGGTAGAACAGGTCGCCCCGGAAGCGGTGGCGGGCCACCCAGTCGTTCAGGTCCCGATTTGTGGTGGCGATCACCCGTACGTTCGCCCGCCGGGTCACGCTGCTGCCCACGCGTTCAAATTCTCCCTCCTGGAGCACGCGCAGGAGCTTGGCCTGCAGGGGCAGGGCCATTTCCGATATTTCATCCAATAGAAGCGTTCCGCCGTCGGCCAGCTCAAACCGGCCCTTGCGAAGCCGGTCCGCGCCGGTGAACGCGCCGCGCTCGTGCCCGAACAGCTCGCTCTCCAGCAGGTTGCCGGACAGGGCCGCGCAGTTCAGGCACAGCATCGGCCGGTCCGCCCGCGCCGACTGCGCGTGAACGGCCGTCGCGACCAGTTCCTTGCCGGTGCCCGACTCGCCCACGATGAGCACGGTGGCGTCACTGCGGGCCACCCGGGCGATCTGCCGGCGGATGGCGAGCATCTCCTCGCTGTCGCCCACCATATCCCGCCGGCGGCGCAGGTCGTCCAGCGAGGCCCGCAGCGCCTCGTTCTCGCTCCGCAGCCGACCGTGCTGCAGCGCCCGCTCCACCTGCACGACGATGGCGTCCGCCTCAAACGGCTTTTGGATGTAGTCGAACGCGCCGAGCTTCATGGCCTCCACCGCGCTGGAGATGCTGCCGAACGCCGTCATGAGAATGACCGGCGTCTCGCAGCCCCGATCCCGCAGGGTGCGCAGAAACGTCACCCCGTCCATCCGCGGCATCTTCAGGTCGCTCAGCACCAGGTCGAACTCGCCGCGTACGACCGGCTCCAGGGCCTCCGTCGGGTTTTCGAACGTCTCCACCGCGTGGTCTTCGCGGCCCAACGTCTCCTTCAGAGAGTCTCGCAGCAGCGGTTTGTCATCCACCACACAGATGCGGCTCATGCCTGTTCCTTTTCTTGCTCAGTCCACACCGGCGCCGCCGCCGGCAACACCATCGTAAACGCCGCGCCGCCACCCGGGCGGTCGCCGATTTCCACCCGGCCCCCGTGCGCCTCCGCGATCCGATGCACGATGGACAGGCCCAGCCCGGTGCCCGTGTCCTTCGTGGTGAAGAACGGATTGAAGATGCGCTGCCGCAGCTCGGCCGGAACGCCCGGCCCGTCGTCGGCCACCACGATGCCCACCTGCCCCTCGCCGGCATCCACCGCGTCCAGCCACACCCGACCGCCCGGTCCCGCCGCGTCCAACGCGTTGAACACCAGGTTCACCAGGGCTCGCGTGACCTCTCGCTCGTCCACGCGAACGAACGCATCCGCCGCCGCCTCGCTTACGTGGATCGTGCCGGGCAACGCGGCCCGCTGCGGAGCGGTCAGCGCCATCACCTCCTCGATCACCCTCGCCAGCGCCACCGGCTGCACGGCCAGGCGCCCGTGCCCGGCGAAGGCCAGAATGTCGTTCACGATTCCGTCCAGCGAGGTGACGGCCGACGCAATCTTCCGCACGAGTCGCTGCGCCTCCGGCAGGGCCCGCAAGTCCTGGTCCAGCATGGACGCATAGAGCTGAATGGCCCCCAGCGGGTTGCGAACCTCGTGCGCCACCCCCGCGGCCATCTCGCCCAGGGCCGCCAGCCGCTCCTTGCACGCCAGCTCCCGGTTCTTCTCCTCGAGCTGGCGGTGCAGTCGCGCCACTTCCTCCGTCAGGCGCACGTGCGAGCGTTCCAGCCGCTCCGTCACCAGGTTGTAGGCCTCGATGATCTCGCCGAGCTCGCGCTGGTGAGGCTCGGTGATCGGGTCCGCCGTCCGGGTCATTCCTCGTCCATCCTGTTCAGGTGCTGTCCTGCGTTTGTCGATGGCCGGCCGTAGGCGTTCAACATCTGCCGTCCACACCGCACCCCCTCCAGCGCGGAGGCGGTCTGCGCCTTGCGGGCGGCCAGAAGCTGCGCGTCCTGACGGTCGGCCGAAAGGATGCGGCCCAGGCGTTCGCCCGCCTCCGTGAGCAGCGCGTCCGCCGACTGTCGTTGGTCCTCGGAGAACCGGGCCCGCACGTCCGACCAGTGGGCGCGGTACGGCTCCAGCACGCCGGAGTTCACGGACAGCTCGTCCGTCAGCTTCTGCCGGTCCGCCAGCAGTTGCAGCAACGGCTGCGGGTCCGCCTCGGCGATGAGATTTCGCTGCCGACCGGCCAGGCCCTCCAGCCGGCGGTAGAGGTCCACCTGCCGACGAAGCAGGGCCATAACCGTGCCGACGGGGTCGGGGTCCGTTCCCAAGGGTGTGCCCGTGTCCTGCGTCATACCGTCACCTGCCTGCCATCTGCGGCGGTTTGAGAAGCCCGGATGTTTCCACCCATTCGAAATACTGCTGCCAGTCGTCCCGCGACTCCGGCAGAACGCCCTCTTCGAACGCCGTTTGAGGGATCGTTCGGACCAGGTACTGCGCCCGGCGCAACGCCGCCTTGGCCTCCTCCAACTGTCCCAGAAAGACGTGGCAATTGATGATCTGCACGTACGCGGCCAGGGCCGACGGTGTGTCCTTGTAGATCCAGGCCGCTCGCTCGAAGGTTTTCAGCGCCTCACCGTACCGGCGCAGTTCGTAGAGACAGTCTCCCTGCCCCAGCCGCGCGTGGCGAAGGTACATCGTGCTCTTGTCGTCCAGCCGGTCCTCTCCCTGCGCCTCGTAGCGGGCCACCAGCTCGCCGAACAGGTCCGCCGCCCGCACCAGCCGCCGCCGCATCTCCTTGCGCATCCGTTCGCGCTCGCCGATCAGGCGGTTGTCCTTCAAGTCTTCCTTGAGGGCCAGCGCGCTGAACTGGTAGCTGTCGGCCAGCAGGTACAGCCCGCGCACCGCCCGTTCGTTCCGGGGATAGCGGGCCAGGGCCTCCTCCAGCGCGGTGATGGCTTCCTCGTAGCGGCCCTCGCGATTCAGCAGGTCGCCCAGCATGAACAGGGCCGTGCGGAACTCCGGCGCCTCCGGCGTGAAAAGCTCGTCGTCCTCCAGGATGCCCCGCAGGGTCTTCTCCGCGTGCTCCACGTACTCCGGACCCATCCGCATGTAGCAGTCGGCCAGCGGTATTCGCGACTGGGCGGCGTCCGGCGAACGCGGGAACCGGCGATTGCACGCCTGGTACGCCTCCACCGCCTCCCCAAACTCACCCAGCGAATGCAAAGACTGCCCCAGGCGTACCCAGGCCCGCGGGGCCAGCGGGTCCTCGGGCCGCTCGCGCACGAACTCGCGAAGCAGTTCAATCGTCCGGATGCGGTCGCCCCCCTCGTCAAACAGGTCCGCCGCCCGCCAGGCCGCCCACGACGAGAGCGTCTCGTTCAGGGCGTTGATTTTGGCCATGCGCACGTAGGCGTCACCCGCGGACAGAAACAGTCGCCGGGCCTCCTCGTGCAGGGCGTCCCGCCGGCGAACGCTCTCGTCCGACGCGTCCGGCTCCCGCGCCTGCTGCGTGAGCGCGCGGGCGAGGTTCGCCCGGGCGTCGCCCAGCCGCTGCAGGTACAACGACGACTGCTCGATCTTCGCCGGGTCCACCAGCGAATACGCCAGTTCAAAGAAACCCAGGGCCAGCGCAAACTGTCCCTCCCGCGCGAGCCGCTCGCCGGCCACCGTGATCGACGTGCGAACCTGCTCCGGATCGAGCATCGGCGACGACTCCACCTCCGGCAGAAACTCCACCGTATGGTGGTAGTGCTCCAGGGATTCCTCCCAGCGGTGCAGCTCGGCCAGGGCCTCGGCCATGCCCAGGTGACTGGCCGCCGTGCAGCGCAGCGACACCTTGGCGAGAATCACGTCGCGGAAGAAGGAAAGCGCCTCCTGCGGACGCTGGACGGACCCGTCGTTCAGCACGACCCGCCCCAGCAGCCAGCCGGACAGGGCATAGGTCTCTTCCCGTATGAGAAGCCGGTTGCGCAGGGCCCGCAGGTTGGTTTCGGCCTCGTCATACCGGCCCGATTCATAATCAATCAGGCAGAGGAAGTACTCGAACGCCTCCCGCTCGCCCGAGGGCTCAAACGCCTCGCGCAGACCCTCCACCAGCGACCGGGCCTCGTCAAACCGGTCGTCCTCCAGCAGCAGGTGCAGTTTGCGCTCGACGCCCCAGCGCAGAAACGACGGATCGCTCCCGGCATCGGCGATGAAACCGTCCAGCACCGCGTGCAGATCCGGCCGGGGCGTGGGCACCTGGCGCCAGCGCAGTTCGATCACCCGCTGGCGCAGGTCCAGCGCCGGCGGCGCGGCCGCAGTGATCGCAGACGCGTAGTGCCGGATCGCCGCTTCGAAATCCCCCATCCATTCACAGGCCCGGGCGACCGCGGTGTAGTCGCCGGCCGTCAGCGTAACGCCTTCGCGGGCGGCGCGGTCCAGATCCTCGATAATCCGCTTGCCCATCGCGACGGTGCGACGCCGTTCCTGCTCCGCCTGAAGGTAGCGGGCGCGACCGACCAGCAGATGCACCGGCCCGGTGTCCTGCCAGCCGCGCTCTTCCTTACGGGCCCGGTCCAGCAGGCGCTCGCCCAGATCCAGCGCCGACGCATACAGGCCGCCCTCCACCAGCGCGTCCAGCTCGCGAACCACCCGGTCATACGGCAAGCGGTCCCGCGGCGGCTTGAACTGCAGGAGACTGCCCACCAACAGCGCGAACGCCAGAATGAACGCGGGGATCTGCCACTTGCCCGCGATGCGCTCGCGAAGGGGGGTCGAGAAGAAAGGATTGCTCATCCTGAGCCTCCGGCAGACGACGGGACCTCCTGTCCCGCGCAAAAAACGACCCTGCTTTGTCGGCAGGAATCGCGCACCGTCTTGACCGCGATTGGGCGGGCGCTCAACGCACCGCGAGCTGGACACCACGAAACATCCGCCGTGTCTGCCGCGCGGATAACCTCATGCCGGAAGCGAAGCTTACCTCCCCGACGCGAAGATCCTGTCGAACCACATCGACGATGATTCGCGTCGATCGTTCCCCGCGACCGGACCAGACCGCAAGCCATCGCAACGCGCAGACCGTGCGCGACGAAACCGCCAGGTTCCGATAATCTCACCGACACCTGCGTATCCCGGGCCGCGCCCGGATCCGACACCGGTTATGGGACCCCGCGTGCGCCGCCAACGGGCAACCGGCGAAACGATCGAGATGACGATGCGCCCTCGCGATGGTTCCCGTCGTTGCGACGGGTCCGCCAAAGGAGTATCCAGGGAGATT
>Ga0334890_1001030_pt1 | contig 41805 bp, 39 predicted proteins | sample GraSluR1_MG_3_FD_207220 | JGI IMG/M metagenome (GOLD analysis project Ga0334890, IMG submission 207220) | Sludge microbial communities from methane-producing bioreactor in Wageningen University, Netherlands - Granular Sludge_31_08-R1 | ecosystem: Engineered > Bioreactor > Anaerobic >... | reverse complement strand
CTTCCCGATGGCACTGTGCTGTCGTTTGATATACAGGAGGTGACATCGCATGCTGAAGCAGAAAGAAAATGAGATAAATGTGGTCAATATCCGCATGGTGAAAGAGCCTTCTCTTTATAGTGCGGATCCCATAAGTTCACCGCAGGACGTGCTTGATGTGATCGCAAACGAGATGAAGGACTATGACAGAGAGGTCTTTGCCATACTGAATCTCAAGTCCAACGGACAGGTGATCAACATGAATGTCTGCAGCGTAGGGACGCTCAGCTCATCTATGGTGAGTCCGAGAGAGGTATTCAAGAGCAGCATACTTTCAAATGCAGCTGCATTCATAGCGATCCACAACCATCCGTCGGGTACCCCTATTGCAAGCGCAGAGGATAGGGAAGTCACGGGAAGGCTTGCAGAATGCGGAAGGATGCTTGATATAAAGATGGTGGATCATATCATCGTGGCAGGAGGCAGCGGACAGATGATGAGCTTCAAGGCAGAAGGTCTTCTTGATGATCACACATCTTCAAAGATGTCAAAAGCAATGGAACGTTAAGAAAACGAAGGGAGAAAACAAAATGGAGAACAAAAGGAATGAGATCTCGTTCGAGGTCATAGAGCCTGTTGGAGTTATAGCAAAATATCAGAACGGATGGCAGAAGGAGATCAACGTGGTTTCCTGGAACGAAGGCCCGGCCAAGTACGATATCCGTGACTGGGATCCGGATCATGAACACATGTCAAGAGGCATAACGCTTTCTGAAGATGACATGCAGTCACTTAGAGAACTCATGGACGGCAGAGAAAAAGCTGCTATAGCAAAGTTCACGGAAAAGAAATCGAAAGGTTGGGAGAGGTAGAACACCTAATCATACAACTGTTATTGTGGCCCTGTGGTATAATTGTTTTATCGCAGGGCTATAAATCTTTCGTTTGGAGCGATTTTTGTTATATATAAATTGGCTTTATAAGCAATTGTATATTGAAAATGGAGGTACTATGTTTTGAATTGGGATGAAGATGCGTATAAAAGCATTCTAAAAACGTGTTCAAAAAATATAATAACTCAAGATGGTGTCGTTTTAAAAACTCTAATAATAAACATTAGGGATAGCGCGATGAACTTATCATTATTACCATATTATGCGCTTTATTGTCGTTCGGCGAAAGAGTATTTATTTATTGAAGACTCTGAAAATGACATTGAAAATGAAGTGAAAGACATCCGAGATGGATTGAAAATCTTCACTGGCAGATATTCAAAAAGCAAGAGTATGGTAAGAAAATCTGATGATCAGCAAAACAAATATTTCCGTAGCGATTTGCGATTCCCTTTTACGAAACGACTCAACATTCATTTGAATTTAGGGGTATATTTTAATGATCAGGGGAAGGTTGTATTTGATACACAGCTCGCTAATTATTTTTTAAACATGCATAAAGGGGGAGAAGAATCATTTGACAATCATGCAATGATGATTGGTCAAAAGCTGGGTAGTGAAATAGCCGAGATTCTTGTAAATAGCCTTGAAGTTAATGATTTGTGGAGTATGGAAGACTATCTGAATGATGTTCCCCAATATGGATATATTGATTTTAATACAAACAGGTGTCATAACTTTTTTAATCAAAGTTATGACAAAGAAACGAATCTTGTGCTTTTACATATGTTATCTATGATAGGATTTGTAAATAATCTACTTGTTCCAGTTTTTCAAACTCGAAACATATGGTTATTAAGAATTCTATATATTACAATTCATAATACATGGTTTGAAATTAAAAAACTAAAGCAACATTTTGAACAGAACAACTCGAGTAATACCAATGCTTTCAATGATTTTGAGAAAATAGAAGGGAACACAAAACTCTTTTCTTCTTCATTTAGAAATTGTATGATGCATTATGGTTTAATAGATAAAAACGATTGCCCTATTATATTGCAAGAATGTTATGACTCAACCAAGCCATTATATGGATTAGTTGAGAGCTGTTTCAATGGAATGCCTTTTGATCAGTACTATGATGAACTTTATGGATTATCACAAAGGATAGAAGAACAGTTATTATCATATTTTAATATAGACCTAAAGAAGATACATTGGGACTGGAATTGATGAAAATTTGCTTCAAATATACATGAAGTGTGGAGGTGGTAAACGGTGCCCATTATTGATTTCGATAATTATGATTCAATACCTAATATACTTAAAACATATGTTATGGACAACAAAGTGGATTTTATAAATGAAGCTGGTACAGATCCAAGGGACAGATATGGATTACTCTATTCATATGATGATTTGCAAATACAGAAGCATGAAAAATGTCTTTACAAATTATTGCAAGACAATAAATTTGTTGCAGGGCATTATACAAAAGTGATAGACAGGTATGAGTTAGATAACGGTATGAGACCGTTGGATTGTATGAAAGCATTAGAGATTTTATTGCGATTGCTTGATGATCAAGGTTTTACTGATGAAAACGAAATAGGATTGTTAAAACAGTATTTGTATAATCCAGGGGAATATGTCGGGGGAGAACGCATTGGACATCTTTCATTTTTTTATCCATTATCAAATGGTAAATCGTGTGAGCATTATGTTGAGTCGGTTGGCGGAGAAATAATTAAATTCAATCAAAATAGATTCCCTAATATTTACAGAATATTATGCAGTGTGGGAGTCCCGTTAAAGATAATCGCAACCATCCCCTTTGATTATGTAGAAGAACATTTCAGATTCAAATTGAAGAATAATATAATAAGAACAGTATTGTGGCATGAACTCAATAGATGTGCTGATATTAGTTGGATGGATGATGAAATAAGGACAACGAAGAAGATTCAAGAGGATAATATCATATCGATTCAGGAGGTTATTGTTTAGTATGGTGATTTGATTGATACTTAGTATGGGTGTGATACATTGGACGCTTAACAGCGTCCTTTTTTAATTGGAAGGAGGAAAAATGTAATGCCATATTACGATAAGGAGCAGGTAGAAAAGGCGCGGGAGATGGACATCCTGACGTATCTCAGACTGTGCGATCCGGGAGATCTTGTCAAGGTGTCCGGCGAGAATTATTCGACCAGATCTCACGACAGTATGTCGATTTCAAACGGTAAGTGGATGTGGTGGTCAAGAGGATTCGGCGGAGCATCGGCGCTTGACTACCTGGTAAAAGTAAGAGGTCATCCATTCACAGAAGCTGTGGGGATGATACTGAACGCGGAGGGAAACAGCCCTCCTTTTTTAGTACAGCAAAAGGAAGAGAAAAGGGTAAAGAAGCTGCTTATTCCGGAGAGAAACAGTAACAATGATCAGGTAATCCGTTATCTTACAGACCGTGGGATCGATAGAGGTCTCATAGAACGCTGCATAGAAAAAGGGCTGATCTATGAGTCGGTGCCTCACAGGAACTGCATATTCCTTGGATTCGATGAAAGCGGAACAGCAAGGTATGCGAGTTTTCGGGCAACGAAACCTACGAGGATCATGGGGGAAGCCGCTGGAAGTGATAAAAGATATAGCTTCCGCATCGAAGGAAAAGGAAGTGCGGTCCATATCTTTGAGAGCGCGATAGACCTTTTGTCATTTGCAACACTTGAAAAGATGAGGACAGGGGGAATTCTGGAAGACCATATGCTTTCTCTTGCAGGAGTGTATCAGCCGAGTGCAGATCCGTCACGAGTCAAAGTGCCTACAGCACTTTCTATGTTCCTTGACCGGCATAAAGAGGTGAATGAAATAGTGTTTTATCTTGATAATGACAAAGCCGGGAGAAGCATGACAAAGGGTCTTGCAGGAGTCCTTGGAAGTGATTACAGGATAAGGAATGAACCGCCGAAATACGGAAAAGACATGAATGATGAACTTATGCATACGCATAGGATGCTGAAGGATAAACATGAAAGGAATGATAGCTATGAACGTTGAAAGAGTATCAGAAGAATATATGAAGGGCACTAGAGTGGTGCTGAATGAGATGGCGGGAGAGGACAAAATGCCTAGTGGACTTAGAGGAACGGTGACATCAGTAGATGATATGGGTCAGATCCATGTGGCATGGGACAACGGAAGCAGCCTTGCATTGTCAGAGGGCGACAGCTTTTCAAAAGCAGACACCATGAAAGTGCTGCTGGTAAAGCCGGGGGAGGAAGCGAAGATGATCGAGATTGACGACAGTCTTTCATCGATGCAACAGGCAGTCGGAGGCATGATAGAGGAATATATGCCATTCGATGATGACGTTGCCATAGTTTGTAACGAGGAAGGAAAGCTCATGGGACTGCCTCCGAGCAGAGCTATATACGGTGACGATGGAGACCTGATGGATGTTATGTCAGGCACCTTTTTTGTTTGCTACGCACCCATAGAGAGCGAGAAATTCCTGTCGCTTCCGCCAGATATGGAGAAGAAATATACCGAAATGTTCAAGAGCCCGGAAGAGTTTTTCAGGACTTCTGAAGGTATAAAAGTAGTCAAGATGGAGCCTAAAGGAAGAGAAAAATTAGCCGGAATGGAGAGATAGACAGCAGGAAAAGTGTTTCCGCTATCTGCAGCAAGCAAAGCATTCAGGAGTACACACTCCCTCACGCAGGATATGCAGGGGATACCCCTGAGACCCCGGGCGCAGCATGCCGCTGCGTCTTAACTTACAGAAACAGAAAGGACAGGCAAATGAAACGAAGCATAAAGAAACAGATATGGATGAACAAGAAGGAAGCAGAGGAGCTTAAGAAGAAGGCGAAGAACGCGTGCATGACAGAGTCAAGATATATCAGGATGCTCATTGCAGGGTTCATCCCAAGAGAAGCGCCGGATGATAGGTTCTTTGCTGACATGGACAAGCTTCGCGAGCTTGGTGATGAACTCAGCAGAAAGGCAGGCACGCATTCGGAAGAAGCAACGTCGATCCTTGAGGATGAAGCCAAGAGCCTCCACTTGCTCCAGGCAAAGATAGAGCGAGAATATCTACGACCTGACAAGGTGGATAAGAGATGGCAGTAACGAGGATATGGCGGATAAGAGGAAACGCATCCGCTCCCTTAGCTTATGTAGAGGATACTGAGAAGACGAAGAACAGGGGAACTGAACCAGCAGCAGATGATAAAGCACTTTCTGATGTCATAGACTACGCGTCGAACAGAGAGAAGACAGACCTGCAGTTTTACACTACAGGGATCAACTGCAATGTGACTGCGGCAAAGGATCAGTTCGATACGGTCAAGATGAGGTTCGGTAAAGAGGGCGGCATAGTTGCCGGTCACTGCTATCAGAGTTTCAGGGAAGGCGAGGTATCAGCTGCGGAAGCACATGAGATCGGAGTCGAGCTTGCCAGGGTATTATGGGGCGACCGATTCCAGATAATAGTTGCTACGCACCTTAACACTAAACACTTCCACAATCACTTTGTGTTAAACTCAGTATCCTTTTGCGACGGAAACAGATTCCACTTCTGCAATGAAGCATACAGGAATCTGCGCGAGACGTCGGACAGACTCTGCAAGGAGCATGGCCTGTCAATCATAGAGAAGCCGGAAGGGAAAAGACTCAATATGAACATTTACAAAATGGAGCAGGCAGGCATGCCAACAAGATACAATATCGCAAGGCAGGCCATAGATGAGGCAGTGTCGCTCAGCCTGAATATGGAAGAGTTTGCGGGAGAGCTGAAGAAACGCGGCTATGTCTGCAAACTGGACCCGAAACATAAGTACTGGTCCATTGTGCCTTCGGGCTGGAACAAAAGCATAAGGACATACAGGCTCGGCGAAGAGTATACCAAAGAAAGAATCATGGAGCGTGTCTACGGCAATGACCCATCAGTCAGGACGGAGCGGATCAGGCAGGCGTACAGAACGCCCAACAACTACAATCTGAAACGCAGGATAGATAAGATCATGGGAAGAACGGGACTTGAAAAGCTATACCTACGTTACTGTTATGAGCTTGGCTATCTGCCAAAGTATACACAGAGGCCGACCAAGCTCCATATAGTTTTGAAAGAGGATCTGCTCAAATGCGATATGTATAGCGAGGAAGCAAAGTTTCTGGTGAGGCATAAGATCGAGACCGATGCAGACCTTGGAAGTTTTGTTGTAGGAACAAAGGATACTGTGGAGAAGCTCACAGGCGAAAGGGAAGAGCTGAGGAAGATGGTGAAGCGTAATATCAGCGAGCTTGACCGTGACGCAGCCAGGGAAAAGATAAAGGAATTAACAGATAAGCTCAAGGTATATAGGAAAGATCTCAGACTTGCGGGTGACATAGGAGAACGATCCAATGGCATGGAGAAGAACCTTGAGACAGTAGACAGAGAGCGCACAGAAGTGCGAGAAAGGAAAGGAGTGAAGAGCATATGAATCCGGGAGGAGATGCAGCAGAACAGGTAGTGAGGATGTCACTTGAAGGAGTGGAGGTCGCTGCCAGAATAACAGGCACAGGAGCCAAGAACATAGCGATACTTCTTGCAGCGGTGCTGAAGGAAGAACAGAAGACGAGAGGCAAGGCCAGGATGACCAACATGCTGAAGTCAGGAAAGGAACTGAAGGTCTATTCCATAAGGCAAAAGGATCTTAAGACCTTCGCTAAGGAAGCAAAGAGATACGGAGTTTTGTACTGTGTGCTGAAGGACAAGAACAGCAAGGATGGCGATGCAGTAGTGGATGTCATGGCAAGAGCTGATGACGCATCGAAGATACAGCGTATCACTGAGAGGTTCAGATTCGATACCGTGGACAGGGCGACCGTAATAGGCGAGATCGCAAAGGAAAAGGGAGCGAAGGCCGAGCCATCAAAGGCAGCGGAGAAGATGATTCCAAACCCCTCACGAGCGCAGACAGAGAACGTGCCTCTGTCAGAGCGCAGCTCGAAGCAAACAAGCCGTTCAGGATCAATGAATGGCGAAAACTCTAGGGAATCCGTCAGAGAGAAGCTGAACGGATATAAAAGCGAAGCGGAAAAGTCCAAGGCAGCCAGGACTAAGACCAGGTCAAAGGGAAGCCGCAGCACAGCACGTAAAGCGCCAAACAAAAATAAGGCGAAAGGAAGGTAGATGAAATGGACAGAAGGAAAATATATCTTACGCTGGAAGAGTATGAAAGGAACATCATATTCACAGCGCTGAATGAAATGAGGAATGCCATGATCGTGGAATCACGCCCCACTGATACCGTAGACGACCTTATGATCAAGGTGGACAGCGCAGGCGGAAAGAGATCCCGCGTAGCGGAAGGGAATGCACTTGAAGGATACAGATAAGCGCACTATGCTGATATTTTTTCTCTGCGGTCTTATCCCGGTGATCTGGGCAGCACTTAAGATCGTGCCATACACTGATGAGAATGTGTTTGACATAATGGCAAAGCTGGATGTGATTTTTTATGATCCGTTTCGTTTGCAGCTAACAGAGAACAGCCTGCAGGTCGTTCTTATTTTTGTGGTCGTATATGTAATGGGTATTGGCATATATTATTCCACCAGGAGGAATTACCGCAGAGGAGAAGAGCACGGCTCGGCATCGTGGGGCGATGCTGCTACCGTGAACAAAAGGTATGTGCAGAAGCCGCCTGAGTCAAACAAGATACTTACGCAGCATGTGAGGATAGGCCTTGACGGCACAAAACACAGAAGGAATCTGAATGTGCTGGTCATAGGTGGGTCGGGCGCAGGCAAAACGCGGTTCTACTGCAAGCCTAATCTCATGCAGGCCAATACTTCCTTCGTAGTGCTTGACCCGAAAGGCGAGCTCATAAGGTCGTGCGGAGGAATGCTCCGTGACAAAGGCTACGATGTAAAGGCCCTTGATCTGATAGATATGGAGAAGAGTCACTGTTACAATCCTTTTGTCTATCTTCGCGATGACAATGATGTGCAGAGACTTGTGACGAACCTGTTCAAGTGCACCATGCCGAAGAAGGCGCAGAGCCAGGATCCGTTCTGGGATACGGCAGCGCAGATGCTGCTTCTTGCACTCATATTCTATCTTAAGTACAAGGCGCCTGTTGAGGAGCAGAACTTCTCGATGGTCATGGAGATGCTGAGAGCAGGAGATGTGGATGAAGAAAACGATCAGCCAAGTCCGCTCGATAATCTGTTCTTTGATCTCGAGAAGACAGAGCCTTACCATATTGCGCTCAAATATTACAGGGCGTACCGTTCGGGGGCCGCAAAGACACTCAAGTCGATACAGATAACTTTAGCTGCGAGGCTTGAGAAGTTCAATTTGGAAAGTCTATCAAAACTGACAGTGACCGATGAAATGGATCTGCAGCAGCTGGGAGAAAAGAAGACTGTGCTTTTTGCGCTCATACCGGACAACGACACCAGCTTCAACTTTCTGGTGTCTATTTTGTACACGCAGTTATTTCAGCAGCTCTTTGAGTGCGCTGATAAAAAGTATGGTGGAGCGCTTCCTGTGCACGTCCATTTTCTGATGGATGAGTTTGCGAATATAAGCCTGCCCAATGACTTTGACAAGATACTTTCGGTAATGAGATCGAGGAACGTATCGGTCAGCATCATACTGCAGAACCTTGCGCAGCTTAAAGCGTTATTTGAGAAGCAGTGGGAATCCATCGTAGGCAACTGCGATGAGTTCGTATACCTGGGTGGCAATGAGCAGGCAACGCACAAATACGTCAGCGAGCTTCTCGGTAAGGAGACCATAGATACAAACACATATGGAAGATCCATGGGAAGGAGCGGGAGCTATACTACCAACTGGCAGCTCACAGGCAGGGCTCTTATGACTCCGGACGAAGTAAGGATGTTGGACAACAGATACGCGCTGCTTTTTGTGCGTGGAGAAAAACCGGTAAGAGATCTGAAGTTCGATATACTCTCTCACCCTAATGTATATCTTACAGAGGATGGGAAGAGCAGAGCCTTTGAGCATGGGACCGCTGACAAAGCGATGTTCACCATAGCGCTTACAGGCGATGCATTTGAAGCACTGCAGGATAGCAAGGCAGAGGATGTGCCGGAAACAGGATACGTACTGCTTTCGGAAGAAGACGTTGAAGATGAGATGAGAAAAGAAGAGATTGGAGATGGTAAATTTGAAGAAGATACAGGAAAATGAAGAATTGGATAAGGCAAAGAGAAGAAGCAGGAGAGCCTTCATAGTATACAGCGCTCTTGTGTGTTCACTGACTATGGGAGCCGCAACATGCTTTGCGGCAGGAAACCCGATATCGGTCATAAACAATCTGTCCACGTTCATATTCAGTTTGATAAGAGCCATAGGGCTTATACTGCTTGGATTCGGCATAGTGCAGGTAGGCCTGTCACTTAAGTCGCATGATCCGAGCCAGAGAGCCAACGGATTTCTGACACTTGCGGGCGGAGTTATAATCACGTTTGCAAAGGAAATACTGAATACGATAGTTGGGTAAAATCAGGGCAGGTAAAACTGCCCAGTACATGTATAAATGGCAAGAAGGTATCAAATATATTGTCATTTTTAATATTCTGATTTAGAATAGATATATTGAGAGACGGGATTTGTAATATGAGACATGTGGTCTAAATCAATTCCGTTAGAGGAAGATATATGAAGATGTATGTAGGTGTGACAGATAGGAAATGGTTTGAGTTCCTTAAAAGTCAACAATGCGATGAGGTGAATTTTTGGACTCCAGGATCGCGTACTTTTAAAGCAATACCTGAAAACAATCTTTTCCTTTTTAAATTACATGCTCCGGACAATTATATTGTTGGAGGAGGATTTTTTGTACGCTATTCCAAGTTGCCAACGTTCCTGGCATGGGATGCATTTGGAATAAAGAATGGAACAGAATCAAAGAACGAACTTGAAAAAAGCATACAAAAATATAGGACACGTAATGGCATGGATAAAGCTAATCCTGAGATAGGATGCATTATTCTCACAGAGCCATTCTTCTTTGATAGAGAACACTGGATTCCTGTGCCCGATGATTGGAGTAAAAGTATTGTGACTGGAAAAACATACGATACCATTACTGAAACAGGAAATCGTTTATATAAAGATGTACTTGAAAGAATACAATTAAGTGATAAGAATAGGTACTCAGAGTCATTGGCAAAACATAGACTGGGGCAAGGAGCCTTCCGTGTAGGAGTTGTTGATGCATATGGCGGACGATGTGCTGTTACAGGAGAGAAGACTCTTCCAGTTCTAGAGGCGGCACATATCAAACCGTACGCAGAAGAGGGACCGCATGAAATAGACAACGGCATTCTTCTCAGATCGGATCTCCATATCCTATTTGATGATGGATATATTACAGTTGATGATGATTACAGGATAAACATAAGTCATCGTTTGCATGAAGACTATGGGAATGGAAAAAGGTATTACGATTATCAAGGAGAACAATTGCTTGTCTTGCCTGAGCAGAAAATCTATCAACCAAATAAAGACTTCCTTGAATGGCATAATGATAATGTCTATCTTGGATAATCAGTGATAATAGACTGTAATTATGAAAAAATAAATCGGTGGTGAAAAAATGGAATGGATAATAACTGCAAACCCAAGTGGTAAACATGGATACAAGGTACTTGAAGCCTTCGAAGATTTACAATATGTTGACTGGCATATGTCTCGCCCACAAAAAAATATTCGCGAAGGCGACATAGTATACATCTACGTTGGAAAGCCATATTCCAAAATAATGCTGATGACTAAATGTGTCAAAGACAATATTTCCAAATCAGAAGAATCGTTGGATGAGCTAAAATACTATAATGATTTTAATTCGTTCGAACATAAGGACGGTTCAATATTTTTTCGCCTAAAAGAACTTGCAAGGATGGATGATGAAAGACTCAACATAGCCACCTTGAATAAAAAGGAATATGTAAAGGGAAATATTCAAGGGTCTTTCAAGTCGGACAATAATACGGAATTGTTCAAATACATTGAGCAATGCTTTTCTGTAGAAACAATAGAAAAAGAATATGAGGATTTAACAAACGAGATTTCTGATGCAGGTAAAAAGTATACTGATGTAATAGTAAAAGCAAGAATAGGGCAAGGCGCATATAGGGATGCGTTAATAGAGAAATATGATTGCAAATGTATGCTTTGCGGCATAAAGATGAAGAGTGTGCTTATGGCAAGTCACATAAAAGAGTTCGCAGTTTCCACTAAGGCGGAATCTACCGATGTGAATAACGGACTAGTATTATGCGCAAACCATGATAAGCTTTTTGATCAACATCTTATAAGTTTTGACAGTAGCGGTGACATCATTATTTCATCCCAAATAACTGATGAACAATATGATGATCTTGGCATTTCAGAATTAAGTCATATCGAAGTTGATGCGGCTGTTGAACCATATATGCGATATCATAGGAAACAACTAAAATAATCAAGAAGACAATTACATGGCCGACTGGTTAATGATCAGTCGGTCTTTTATTTTACCCAAGATCAGGAAGGAGGCAGATCGGTGAAGTCAATCAAATATCGAAATGGAACAGGAGGTGACGGATAGTGTCAGACAACTGGGTAGTACAGAACCTGCAGAACTCACTGTCAACATGGAACGAAAAACTGGCCGAAGTCTGGCAGCTTTTAACGCAGTCGCCGGAGAACTTCAAGGGCGGGAAAATATGGGACGTGATCCTAAATATCAACGGAGCAGTACAGGCAATCGGCCTTGCACTGCTCGTTTTGTTTTTCCTGGCAGGTATGGTGAGGACCAGTGCCTCGCTTACAGAAGTCAAGAAGCCTGAGCATGCACTGAAGCTTTTCATAAGATTCGCTATTGCTAAAGCGGTCGTGACATACGGACTTGAACTCATGCTTGCGCTTTTTACTATCATCCAGGGAGTGATCAGTACGATCATGAAGTCATCTGGGATAGGGGGCGTGAACAAGACGGTGCTCCCGCAGAAGATGATAGATGCCATAGAGGACTGCGGATTCTTTGAAAGCATACCTCTTTGGGCAGTAACACTAATAGGCAGTCTGTTCATAATTGTGCTGTCGTTCATCATCATTTTGACGGTATACGGCAGGTTCTTCAAGCTGTATATGTATACGGCCATAGCGCCAATACCACTGTCGACTTTTGCAGGGCAGCCAACAGAGCAGATAGGGAAAAGCTTCCTTAAGTCATATGCGGCAGTATGTCTTGAAGGAGCGATAATAGTGCTTGCCTGCATCATATTCAGCATGTTCGCATCGAGTCCGCCTGTTGTGGACGCAGATGCAGCACCGGCTGCAATGGTATGGAAATATATCGGCGAGCTTGTGTTCAATATGTTAGTGCTTGTGGGCGCAGTTAAAATGAGCGACCGCATCGTCAGAGAGATGATGGGTCTGTAGGAAAGGAGAAAACCATGTCGGAACAAATGACGGTAGAAATGTCGAAACAAATCAAAAGGATCGCAGCATTCAAAGAGATGCTGATGGAAGGAGAAGATAAAAATGAATAAGCAGGAATTTTGGGGCAAGGCGATGGACGAACTTCTGGAGCAGCTTCCGGAAGATATGAGAAAGGGCACTATTCTTGCCATGAATACAGTGCTCAAGTGTAATGATATAGAACTTCACGGAGTATCTCTCAAAAAAGGAGACGAAGATATATCGCCCAACATATATCTCGATAGCTTCTATGAACGCTTCGAAAACGGGGAATCAATGAAAGAGTTGATGCAGGAAGTTGCAGGCGTGTTCAAAGAAGCAAAAAGACCTGAGATCAAACCGAATGAACTTCCTCTTGATTACAGTAGCATAAAGAACAAACTGACTTTCAGACTTCTTGAACTGAAGCGCAATCGTATGTATCTGGTTAACACGCCGTATATGCCTGTTGGCAATGGTCTCGCTCTTGTCTGTGACATAAAGCTGAGATCAGGCGGAGATGGAGAATGGAGGACCACTATCACAAAAGATATGATGGAGAAGTACGGTTACGATAAAAGAGAACTGTTCTTTGATGCTCTTTCCAATGTGAGAAGCGTTGATCCGCCGATTATGATGGATATGGAACAGAATATGTTCGGGATATCGCATAGCAATGTCCTGGATATAGAAGGACCTCTCTATGAGAGAAGCAATATGTATGTCCTTTCGAATGCGAGCGGAGTGCTGGGCGCCTCTGCTCTTTTTTATCCCGAGATCCAGGAGCAGATCAGCGAGAAGATAGGCGAAGGATATTATGTTCTTCCAAGCTCGCTCCACGAAGTCATAGTGGTACCGGAATCAGCAGGCTTTGATACAGGACAGCTCATGGATATGGTAAAGGATGCAAACAGTTCGGTGGTCGCACCAAAGGACGTGCTCTCAGACAGCGTATATCACTTTGACATGGGAGAAAGAAAAATTGAGATCATGCGGGCAACGCCGGAACTTGGGAGCAGAGTATCAGAGGCAGGGAGGTAGCAGATGGAAGTAAAGATAAACAGAGAGATCCGTAACTACACGGAATCCATGTTTTTTGGGCTGTCACTTCGGCAGTTCATTTTTTCTGCCCTGGCCTGCGGGGTCGCGGTCGTGGTGTATTTTACACTGCGGCCGATCCTTGGCCTTGAGACAGTAAGCTGGGTGTGCATAGTTGCCGCCGTACCTTTTGCTGCAATAGGCTTTCTGAAATACAACGGTATGACGGCAGAAAAATTTCTGTGGGCATTCCTAAAGTCGGAGGTACTCATGCCGAAGACGCTTGATTTCGGGAATACGAATATGTATGTCACTGTGATCAGGGATGCAAGAGAGCAAAAGAAAAGAGAAAGTAAAAGATCGTACAGGCTGAAAATGAGGATGCTGGCCTGGATAACAGAGAGGAGACGAAAGCATGATAAAGACACTGACTAATATGATGAAACAGGATAAGGAAAAGGTCGAGGTGCCGAAGAAGCTGCAGGACATGATCCCCGTCAAGACCATATGGCCGGACGGGATATTTTTGTCCGGTAAAAACAAGTACAGCAAAATGTTCCGCTTTGAAGATATCAACTATGCGGTAGCATCAAAGGATGATAAGGAGGCAATGTTTCTTGAGTATTCAGAGCTTCTCAACTCCTTCGACAGCGGAGCAACGACAAAGATCACTATCAACAACAGAAGGCTCAATCGCGATGATTTTGAGAAGCAGATCCTTATCGACATGAAAGAGGATGGGCTCAATGAGTACAGGCAGGAATACAACCATATGCTCATGGAAAAAGCCACAGGATCGAATTCCATAGTGCAGGATAAGTATTTGACCGTATCGGTGGCAAAGAAGGACATAGAGGATGCAAGGACATATTTCTCCAGAGTAGGGACCGATCTCATATCTCATTTTGGAAGGCTAGGATCTGTATGTACAGAGCTTGACGGAGAAGCGAGGCTTAGGATCATACACGACTTCATGAGGAGCGGCGAGGAAACTACCTTCCATTTCGATTTTGCAGATCACATGAAGAAGGGAGCGGACTTCAAGGACTATATTTGTCCTGACGGTTTCGAAAATGATGGAGACTATTTTATGATAGGCGGCAGATATGGAAGAGTTCTGCTTCTCAGAGATTATGCGTCATATATCAAGGATAGTATGGTTGCGGAACTCACCGATGTAAACAGGAATATGATGCTCTCGATAGACGTGGTACCTGTGCCGACAGATGAAGCGGTAAGAGAAGTCGAGAGCAGGCTCCTTGGAGTAGAAACAAATATAACCAACTGGCAGAGAAGACAGAATATGAACAACAACTTTTCTGCTGTAGTTCCGTACGACATGGAGCAGCAGAGAAAGGAATCAAAGGACTTCCTGGACGATCTTACGACAAGAGATCAGAGGATGATGTTTGCAGTCGTTACGATCGTTCATACTGCGGATACAAAGAAGCAGCTTGATAATGATACTGAGGCCATACTGACAACAGCGAGGAAACATCTCTGTCAGCTTTCAGTGCTAAGGTATCAGCAGCTTGACGGACTCATGACGGCGCTGCCGTTCGGAGTGAGAAAGATCGATGCTTTCAGGACGCTCACTACAGAAAGCCTTGCGGTGTTTATGCCATTCAGAGTACAGGAGGTATATGACGAAAACGGGATATATTATGGGCAGAATGTCATAAGCAAGAACATGATGATAGCAGACAGGAGAAAACTTCTCAACGGTAATTCATTCATCCTCGGCGTGTCCGGTTCCGGCAAGTCATTCACAGGTAAGAACGAGATCACCAATCTCATGCTGTCTTCAGACGCAGATATAATCATAATAGATCCGGAGCGTGAGTATGCGCCGCTGGTCAGAGCGATGGGAGGCTCTGTCATTGAGATCTCAGCCACATCGCCTAATCACATCAACGCCATGGACATGGGTAAGGATTACGGCGAGGTCGATCCTATCATAGAAAAATCTCAGTTCCTGCAGTCACTCTGCGAGCAGATCATAGCCGGACATCACTTCGCAAAAGGTCAGCAGTCCATAATAGACCGCTGCACTGAGAACGTGTATCGCTACTACAAGCAGGGAGACTACAAAGGTACGCCACCAACTCTTCGGGATTTCAGAGATGAACTCCTTAAGCAGGATGAACCTGAAGCGAAGTCACTGGCCCTTGAGCTTGAACTCTTTACTAGAGGCTCTCTCAATACCTTTGCGAAACAGACCAATGTCAATACTGACAATCGTCTCATATGCTACGACATCCTGGAACTGGGTGAGCAACTGAGGGCAATAGGCATGCTTGTCATACTGGATTCTATATTGAACCGTATCACAAGCAACAGACAGAAGGGGAAACAGACATTTCTGTTCATCGATGAGATATACCTTTTGTTCATGCACGAATATTCGGCGCAGTTCCTGTTCAAACTCTGGAAGAGAGTAAGAAAGTATGGAGCTTACTGCACGGGCATAACTCAGAATGTGGATGACCTTTTGCAGTCACATACCGCAAGGACCATGCTTTCAAACTCTGAGTTCATAGTAATGCTGAACCAGGCAGCTACGGACAGAGAGGAGCTGGCCAAGCTTCTCAACATCTCGGATCTGCAACTTTCATATATAACGAACGTGGATGCAGGGCATGGTCTGATCAAGGTTGGGTCCAGCCTAGTTCCATTTGCTAACAGTTTTCCGAAAGATACTATGCTATATAAACTCATGACGACGAAGCCCGGTGAGGGATTGGAAGATGTGAAAAAAGTAGTCGATTGAAAAGATACTAATTGATCCGACTGGTTGCAGGTCAAAGCAACTGGCCGGGTTTTATATTGCCGGAAAGGAGACTTGAGCATGGCAGATATACGTACCAGACAAATAAACAAAGGGACTATAAAGTCTCTTGATAAGGCAGCGTCCGCTGCAGATCGTATGCGTGTGACATATACGAAAACGAAAGACAGAGCAGAATCTATGCGCGAAAGTGATGATAATTCGCCGGTTTCATATGCCACCGATAAAATGAGAAACGCGGCAGAAAATGGGCTTTCAACATCCGAAAAGACGACAAGGGCATTGGTCTCAAAGGCCAAAGTAAAGATGAAGGAGCATAGGATAAAAAGTGGTTATGCTGCATCTGCAGAAGCGTCCACAAAGTCTGTTGAAGAAATAGCTTCTATAAAAACAAAGAACTTTGCAAACAAGAGGCAGGTCACAAGACAAATAGGAAGAGTGAGAAAGGCAGATGCTGCCAGACGTTACGCAAACGAAAGACTTGTCATATCTTCCGAAGAGCGAATGCGTAAAGCGGCTAAGGAAGCAGTGAAGGAAACGAAGCGTATTGGTAAGGCTACCATCAAAGCCGTACGCATGATCATAGAAAGCATGAAGGCTCTAGTGCAGGTCATAGCTGCAGGAGGATGGATAGCAATAATAGCGATAGTTGTTTGCTGCCTTTTCGGGGCAGCTTTTTATATGTTTGGAGATGAGAGCTCAGGCAACTACACGCCGGTAAGCGCAGAGGTAGAAGCATATTCGCCTGTGATACAGAAATACTGTCAGAAATATGGAATCTCAGAATACACAGAGCTTGTAAAGGCAGTCATGATGCAGGAGTCGGGCGGCAAAGGGAAAGATCCGATGCAGTCTTCAGAAGGACCGTTCAATAAGAAGTATTCTAAGCAGCCAAACGGCATCACGGATCCGGATTACTCCATATCATGCGGAGTCCAGGAAGTCGCATCATGTCTCAAGCAGGCAAAATGTAAAAACCCTCTCGATATGAGTCACATCCGCCTTGCGCTTCAGGGATACAATTATGGCAATGGATATATATCATGGGCAGTGAAACGAGATGGTGGATACACTGTTGAGAACGCTTCGTTATTCTCAGACCAACAGGCAAAGAAGCATGGTTGGTCATCTTATGGAGATAAACAGTATCCGGCGCATGTTCTCAGATATTATCCTTACGGCAGTTATAACTACGGCGTAGGTAATGGTGTGATCACGAAGGTAGCAGCACAGCAGATAGGCAATAAAGGTGGTAAGAAGTTCTGGAGTTGGTACGGCTTCAATGGCAGGGTAGAGTGGTGTGCCTGCTTTGTTTCATGGTGTGCAGATCAATGCGGATATATCAAAAGCGGTACCATCCCGAAATTTGCTGCCGTTGAATCCGGAATAAGCTGGTTCAAAAGCAAAGGGCAGTGGCAGAAGAAAAGCTATACGCCGAAGCCTGGGGATATAATATTCTTTGATTGGAATGGCGGAGGAGCAGATCATGTTGGAATAGTTGAGAGCTGCAATGGAAAAACCATAACTACCATCGAAGGTAACAGCAGTGATATGTGCAGGAGGAGGACATATACGGTTGGCGGTAGTGTGATTTATGGATATGGGATACCGAAGTACTAATAATAAGATATTGGGCATTTTTTTGCCCAATATACATGGTTGGGCGAAAAAGATACCAGTGAACAAGAAAGTGTGGTATAATATTATTGAATTTTTATAAGAAATTGACAGATTGATTGAAACAAAAACAATAGGGGAAATGTATGGAAATACAGATATATAATAAAGCATACGTATGTCGAACAAAAGAGCATCTATGGTTTCAGGAAACAAAAGATGCCTTGATTGCTATTGGCAAGGATGAAATGACGGTCGAAGAGATCGCTCAGAGAAGTGATGGCGAAAATTTTTTTAATGCTGCATCAAAGAGCAGAGCTAGAGAAATATGCCGAACTGTGATCAGACGCATGGAAGTTGTAAACAACGATTTCATTAATTATTTTGGTATGCAAAATGTTGAAAATCAAAAGATTTTGGTCCTAGTCATGGTGATGCTTGAAGATAGGACCTTTTTTGATTTTATGAATGAAATATTCAGAGAGAAAAGTGTTATAGGAGACTATAACCTCAATGATGCAGAAATAATTCGATTCATTCATAATCTACAAGAAAAAGATGAAAAAGCCGCTACATGGTCAGATGCGTCAATACAGAAGTTGAAGTTATACATTAAGAATTTGCTGAAAGACTCCGGAATGTTAAAAACTGAAAAAAAGACATCTACGATAGTGCGGCCGATAATAACACCTGATTTTAAGGAATTCTTGGAAAATGAAAACCTGAATGTAATAGAAAACATTTTGATGGGAGTTAGATAATGAAGACAATTGAGGAAAGACTGGACATATTAGAAAAACAAATGCGGTCAGAAAAATTTCGCTCTAACACAGGTCTTGGCAATGAGGTGGGATACTATGTGTTTGATTATGATCCTGACCAGGAATTGATTGTAAGAGAACGTATTAAAGAACTTGAGAATGCGGATACTGTTCTGAGGTTTGGCTATGAATTAGTGATATATGATTTATATGAGCTGATGCTGCAACTCCTTAAAAATGAAGATGTTTATGAAGATCTCTTAGAACTGGAGGAGACTGATGGTACAGAATACGTGTTTGGCGCTATTTCTGATGTCTTGAGATTTAATGAAGATGACAGTTTGATTGTGAACTACATTTTAGAAAATACTCCGGAAGATTCCGTTGTGTTACTAACCGGTATAGGAAAGTGTTATCCTATATTGAGATCCCACAAAGTCTTGAATAATCTTCATCAAGTCATGGATCATTGCCCTGTGATAATGTTTTTCCCGGGCAGGTATGATGGCAATTCACTGAATATATTCGGTAAAGTAAAAGATGATAATTATTATAGGGCATTCCCTATTGTTGAGCGTTAAAAGAGAGGAACGTTTTATGAAAATCAAAGATATGTTTCAAGCCAAGATAGATCGCGAAATCACAGGGGTCATCAAGGTAGGGCAGCATGATGAAGCTGTTAAAGAAGAAGAATTAAAAGAGTATGTTGTTACCAGAGAGCTGGCTAAACATTTTGATGAGTTTTTTGGAAATTACTCTAAGAGTATTTCAACCCCGACAGATAATATGGGAGTATGGATATCCGGATTCTTTGGAAGTGGTAAATCCCATTTCTTAAAGATACTATCATATGTTTTAGACAATGCACAGGTAGGAGGCAAATCCGCAATCGACTATTTTGCAGATAAAGAACGTATCGCGAATAATGCTATGCTTATGGCAAATATGAAATTAGCTAGTGACACTTCTACACAGGCGATACTCTTTAATGTTGATAGTAAAAGTGCTGCTACGGGGAAATCTGATAGTAATGCCATAGTTTTGGTTTTCAATCGTGTATTCAACGAAAAACTTGGATATACCGGAGCAATACCGGCTCTTGCTGATTTAGAACGTACTTTAGATGAAGAAGGCAGGTATCAAGAATTCCAAGATACTTTTGAAAAGATAGTTGGTAAACCGTGGATGGAAGAGCGGCATAAGTTCAAGGTCCGCAGAGGTAAAGTCGAGCAGACTCTGGTCGAAATGAAGTACATGACCGCAGAAGAAGCTGCAGTGTGGGCAAAAGAGTCGTCTGAAGGATATTCAATCGCTATTGAAGACTTTGCACAGAGAGTAGCGGACTATATCGAACGGACAGGAGAGCGTGTTGTATTTCTTGTCGACGAGATCGGGCAGTTTATAAGCAAAGAATCGAAACTCATGTTGAATTTACAGACAATGACTGAGGAGCTGGGAAACAAATGCCATGGGAAAGCATGGGTGATAGTTACATCGCAGGAAGACATCGATTCAATGACAGAAAATCTCAGATCTGATGGGACAAGCGGCAATGATTTTTCGAAAATACAAGGCCGTTTTAAAACGAGACTTTCATTGTCATCTGTCAACGCAGATGAGGTCATAAGGGAGAGAATCCTGAAGAAGAATGAGTATGGCGATCAGGCGTTGAGAGCTCTATATCAATCAAAGGAAATGACAATGAAAAATGTCATTGATTTTGATACGCCCATTTTGCTTAAAAAATTTGAAAACGAGAAAGAATTTTCGGAAGTTTATCCGTTTGTGCCGTATCAATTTGACCTTTTGGCAGATGTCCTGAATGCTATCCGTACTAATAGTTCTACAGGGAAACATCTTTCGGAGGGAGAACGTTCAATGCTCGGGGCATTTCAGGCGGCAGCAAAGAATGTAATGAATGAAGAAGATGGCGTTCTGATTCCGTTCTATCGTTTTTATGATGATCTGGTAAAGTTCCTTGATCATACACATGCTGGAGTTATTCAAAAGGCACAGGATAATGCAAGGATAAATCCTAACCGAGAGGATGATTGCTTTAATGTGAACGTTTTAAAGACGCTCTTCCTGTTGAAATACGTAAATGGCGTACCGCTTACAGTTAAAAATATTGTAAGCCTGATGATATGCAACATCGACGAAGATAGAGCAACACTTAAGAAAAAAGTTAATGATGCTCTTGATATTCTGGAGAGCAATCTACTCATTTCTGAGATGCAGGGAACATATGAATTTCTGACCGATGAAGAACAGGATATCAATCGTCAGATCCAGGATAGAAATATACAGATGGCGGATGTTATAAGTGCCGTTGCAGACATGGTATTTGACCAGATATACACACAAACCAGGTATAAAATGTCTAAATTCAATGGGCGTTATACTTTTGCGTTCAACCGAGCAGTAGATAATAAGCCTAAGGGGAACGTAAAGACTGAGGATATCGGTATACGATTTTTGACACCTTGGTATTTAGGAAGTGGCGGAAAAGGTGCAGATGATGTATCGGCAATGATGATGTCTACAGCAAATAACGAAGTAATATTCCTGCTCCCTGCGAATAATGAATTGTATCTCAAGGAACTTCAAACTGCGCTTAAGATCGATGATTACATCAGGCATGTAGGAGATCCGGAAAAGGGTAAATCAACATTGATCCGAGAAGTTAAAATACATGAGTCTGCCAGGCATAAAGATTCTGCAAGCTCTATGCTAAAGGATGCAATCGCTGATGCAAAAGTATTTATCAGCGGTAGCGAAGTTACCGATATAACCAGTAATGATGCTACGGTAAAAATAGGGGCAGCACTAGAAAGACAGGTAGAACTCCACTATCCAAAGCTTTCATATATTGATAAAGCAATGGAAGAGGGTGATGTGCGCAAACTATTTGATAAGAATTCACAAACATCAATGAGCCTTGGATCTAGTACAGAGCCAAACAGTAATGCGGTGAAAGATGTTACTGATTATATTAAATTGAATACCGCCGGACATATGTCAATTTCACTGAAAACGATTATGGATCAGTTCACTAAGGCACCATATGGATTTATTGACGTTGATGTGAAGTGGCTTGTTGCGAAGATATATAAAGATGGGATGGTCACTGCAACCGTTGAGAAAGAACCTGTTACACTTTTTAACCGCAAAGCAGATGAACTTGCGAACTATTTCCTTAATCGTAAGTACGTTGAAAAATTGCTTCTAATTCCAAAGGAAGAGATCGAGCCTAAAAAAATGAAGGCAGCTAAAGATGTTTGCAAGGAACTGTTTAAGGTTACCGAAGCAACTGCAGATGCTGAACGTCTTCAAGCGTCAATACAAGGCAAGAGCGAAGTGTTAAAGGGGAAATGCGAAAGAGCAAAAGATAAAGCAGATGCTGTATCAGAGTACCCTGGTAGAGATACTTTAGGAAACGCTTTAAGCTATACAGCTTTACTGATTTCGCTGACACAGACCAAATCATTCTATGACAAGCTATATGATATCAAAGATGAATTACTTGATTTAGCGGAAGACCTGGATCCGGTATTGAATTTCTATATGGAGGGAGCACAAAAGAAAAACTTTGATGATTATGGTTTGCGCGCGTTGAAGTTCTATAACAGCAGCAAAGAACATATCGTGGATCCAGAGTTGGAAGATACGATTAAAAAAATCAAACAGATTATCGATATGAAGCAGCCATATGCAAAACTAAAGGATCTGCCCCAGCTATATGATGATTTTGTAGCTTCATATGGCAGGATCCTTAAAGAAAAAGCGATACCTGTGAAAGACATAATCGATCAGGATAAAGATGCACTTCTTGAAAGAATAGCAGGCAAGTCATACGAAGAAAAATATAAAACGGAGATCACAAACAGGTTCAATGATCTGAAGGAACGAGTGGATCATGAAAACGATATCTCTGATATGCTGGGTTTTAAGGATAAAGCCGATAGCCTGCGTACCCAATATTCCAACAGAATAGATAATGAAACAGAATACACGCAAGATACTGATACAGGAGACAAGATATCTGATGTTCATGGTGATATCAACGCAGACGCTCCAAAACCTAAAAAGGTGATGAACAAAATGGCACGCGAAATTACATCAGACTGGAGAATTGAAAACAGAGACGACCTGGAGAGGTGTATTGATAAGCTTCAGAAACAAATCGAAGCATATATCGATGAAGACACCATAATCAATATACAGTTCTAGTGGAGGACGGAATGAATAAATCTAAGATAAAGGCATTTGCTATATGGGCAAGACAGAAATTGATGGATGATGTACGAGGTAATGCGAGCCTTATTGGCATAACAGAAGCACAAATTGATGATCCATTATCACAATCCACTTCAGAAATCCAATATTTTGATATAGGGACAAATGAACCATATGCTTTGTCCGGTGATGATATTTTAAAACGCGATAAGATAGTAGTGGATCTGAAAGCTGCAGCAAAAAATGAGGACTACAAAACTGCATACACGAATATGATAGAACATACAGCATCTACTTGGTTCAATCGTATTGCGGCAATAAGGTTCATGGAGGTCAATGACTATTTCGATGATGGTCTGCGAGTGCTTTCTTCTGTTAATGAAGGCAGCAAAGATTCTGGTCTTATGATTGCACCGTTTGAGTCTGATATTGAGTTCACAGAACAAGAGCGGCAAAGCATCATAGACTGGAAACTAAATAACAACAACGAAGAGCTGTTTGAGTTATTACTTCAAAAAAAGTGCATAAGGCTTGGGAAAATTCTGCCGGGATTGTTTTCGAAGGATACAGACCCAACAGTATTGTTAATGAACTTTTCAATCACGGATCGAGATAGTGTGATATGGCATTTCACTCATGACATAGAAGAATCCGACTGGAAAGAAGCGGTTGAGATAATAGGCTGGTTATATCAGTACTACAATACGGAACCTAAAGATCAAGTTTTCGCAAAGCTCAAAAAGAATGTAAAAATCACAAAAGACAATATCCCTGCGGCAACGCAGTTATTTACTCCAGATTGGATAGTAAAGTATATGGTGGAAAATTCATTAGGGAGGCTCTGGATAGAGGGGCATCCAGATGATGATTTAAAATCAAACTGGAGATATTATCTTGATGAAGCAAAGCAAGAGCCAGAAGTTGAAGCTAAGCTCGAAAAAATTAAAGAAGAATATGCTGCTTTAGACCTTGAAAACATCACATTCATAGACCCTTGTATGGGGAGCGGCCATATACTTAGCTATGCTTTTGATGTATTGATGCAGATTTATAAATCGCAAGGTTACACCGATCGTGATGCTGTCAGATCTATTATAGAGAAGAACTTATATGGCATAGATATAGATGAACGTGCATATCAGCTAGCCTACTTTGCTATAATGATGAAATGTAGGCAGTATGATAGAGGCTTCCTAACGAGAGGCATTGTGCCAAATGTGATAGCCATATCAGAAAGCAATGGGCTTAATAAGGTCGGAGAGAAGACTGGCCAGATCACTTTTGACGATAGATATAAAGAGATTATCAATTATCTTATTGATATATTTAACGATGCCAGAGAATATGGCTCGATACTTGATGTGGAATCTCGAGACTACGATGGGTTATCAGATTATCTGAATCAAATCAATGAGCAAGGCGGATTTGACCTCGTTACTGCAGCGGAATTCAACCCACTTATGGAGAAGTTGCCAGCACTCATAAAACAGGCAAAGGTCTTGAGCCGTAAATATGATGTTGTAGTGACTAATCCGCCTTATATGGCAATCAGTAGTGCAAGCTCTAAACTGAATGACTATGTTAACAAAAATTATTTAGGCGGTAAAACAGATTTGTTTTCAGTGTTTATCGAGAAATGTATGCTTATGGCGAATAACCATAAATGGATATCGATGATTACGATGCAATCGTGGATGTTTTTAACTAGTTTTGAAAAACTAAGAAATAAGATATTGTCATATGAAGTATCAAGTATGGCTCATATGGGAGCTCGCGGATTTGATGAAATAAGTGGAGAAGTTGTGCAAACTGTAGCATTTGTTATTCAAAAGAGTCATCTTCGTGGAGAGTATAAGGGACAATATTCGCGACTTATTGATGGAATGTCAGAAAAAGAAAAGGAACAGACATATTTAGATGAAAAATCTTTGTATATCAATAAAGGCAGTAACTTTTTGAAAATTCCGCAGTTATTATTTGCGTATTGGGTTAGTGAGGATACGATTAAATGCTTTAATGCCGAAACATTGGATGCAGTCTTTACAACAAGAGAAGGAATGGCAACAGCAGATAACGAACGGTTTTTGAGATTATGGCAAGAACTTGAAATAAGGAATATCACACTTAATTGTCAATCATCAGAAGACGGAATTTCCAAAGGTATTAAGTGGGTGCCGTATAATAAAGGTGGAGGAGAGAGAGATTGGTATGGTAATAATGATTACGTAGTCAACTGGAGTAGTGATGGAAATGAAATTCGAAATAATAGAGACCTCAGGACTGGTCGTATTCGTTCCCATAACTATAATGGCAAATATGGCTTTAAGGAAGGATTGACTTGGTCGGCAATTAGTTCGGGCAATTTGTCTGTAAGATATTGCAAAGCCGGCTTCTTGTTTGATTCAAAGGGAGCCAAGGGATTTGCAAAAGTAAATTGTAGTATTTACTGGATTATGGGATTACTAAACAGCAAGGTCGCTATGCAGTTTTTGCAGTTTATATCGCCAACGCTCGATTTTAAGGTCGGCGATATTATTTCGATTCCATTTATTGCAGATAAAACAGTTGAAGATACTATTGAATTTCTTGTGAAACAAAATGTGGATTTATCAAAGCAAGAGTGGGATTCATTTGAATCATCATGGGATTTCAAGCGCCACCCACTGATTCCAAAACTAGAAATCGAAAGCGAAATGGCCTTTATAGATAAAGATAGGCAGTTGGACAGTGTGACAATACAGTCACAAAAGATATTAGATTGTTTTGCAAAATGGGAGCGAGAGTGCGCAAAGCGTTTCGCCCAAATTAAAGAAAACGAGGAAGAACTAAACCGCATATTCATTGACATCTACGGTTTGCATGATGATTTGACACCGGATGTGGAGGACAGGAATGTGACTGTACGCCTTGCAGACTTAAAACGCGACGTCCGTTCTCTTATCTCCTATGCCGTGGGTTGTATGTTCGGAAGGTATTCCCTTGGTGTTGAAGGGCTCGTATTTGCCGGTGGTGAATGGAATGATGAAAAATATAAAACATTTATTCCAGACGAAGATAATTGCATTCCTATAACTGACGAAAACTATTTTTCGGACGATATCGTAGGACGATTTGTTGAATTTGTTCGTGTTGTCTATGGTGATGATACACTTGAAGAGAATCTGAACTTTATTGCCGATGCACTTAATGGGAATGGAGAAGAACCTAGAAACGTTATAAGAAAGTATTTCTTGAATGATTTTTTTAAAGATCATTGTAAGACTTATTCAGTGACTGGGTCCGGCAAGCGGCCGATATATTGGCTATTTGACAGTGGAAAGCAGAATGGGTTTAAAGCACTTGTTTATATGCATCGATGGAATAGCGATACCATTGCTACAGTTAGGGCTTCGTATGTAACTAAAGTTCAGGAAAAATATGAAAATGAGTTACGCGCTATTGAGCTTCAGCTTGAGCATTTAAGTGATCCAAGGCAGAAAGCTTTACAGCAAAAGCGAAAAGAAAAGATAGTGAAACAAGTTGCCGAAATAAAGCAGTATGATGAACTTATAAGCCATCTTGCGCTTGAACATATTGATATCGATCTTGATGATGGCGTTAAAGTTAATCACGAGAAAGTACAACATGATAAAAATGGAGACAGATACGGTATACTGGCTCCGATTAAGTAGGTAATTATAATGGCAGAGCAGCTTAGTCTTAAGGACATTGAAATAAAATTAAATGAAGCGTTTGATTTAGGGCAAAGGATCATATTTTGGTATGACATAGAAGGCTCCTTTGAGGATTCTGTTGACGAGATGGAGCTAAATGGAGCATCGGTTTGGCATTTGACTGAGAACAATAGCTTCCGTACAAAAATAATGCTAGAGCATGAGGATGAAGTTGGTAAGTACTTGATATATGCACCATTTGAGAAACCAGATATAAGGCAAAATCATCTTGAAGATATTTTCCTATATTCTACTCCGGCATTCTATGCTGATCGGATGTCTCTCATAATATCCAAAATCAAAGCTCCCGACAATAAACGTGAGGCTCTGAGAGACATTTCCAAGTTCTTTGGTGTTGGGATCAAGAAGACAAGCAAAAAAGAACGAAACGAGTCAGAAAAAAGGGCGAGCGCGTTTGTTGAGCGTGCAGAAGAAATCAATCTTGACACAGAAAGTAACGACATCATCCCGATCATTGCGATGTGCGTTCTGACTGATGCAAGAAACGCTACACTAGATGACCTGATTTATTCAGTCTATGCTTATGGTGATATTGAGAGCAATGAAATACTTGATGAATTCAGCAAGTATGATCTTACGGAACAATTCTGGAGCATCTGCGCTGCTAGGTATGGGTATCAAGAAGATGATCCAAATCTGATCAAATTGCTCCGAGCATTATTTGCGACGTATATTAGCAGAGATATGGTGGACAATATACCAAAGGCATGGGAAAGCTATATTTTATCTGAGAAGACAAATGTAAATGTGCTTCTGGACAATATGATGAACAGCGTGCTATATAGTGATACTTTTGACGAAATGGCTGAAACAGCTACGAGGCAGCTTGACATAGATGATCATATTAATAATATGCCATTAGAAGGATTGCTTGGATGTGCTGCGTCACCTGCCATAGATAAAGCCATTATCAAGTGGATGAACGATCGCATTTTAGACGAAAATCGTTTGGCTTCTATGGATGGCAAGACTATAGATGAAATATGCAATACACGTTTGAAAACTCATTATGGAAAAAGATTCAAGTGGGAATACAAGATGCTTACAGCGGCATATGAAATGTTGTCAGCATTAGATTATGAACCGGGATCTGAGATGGATAAGATGATAGAAGCATATATCAAGGAGGACTATAAAATCGATCAGTCATATCGTCATTTTGTATACGCCTACGATAAAATCGAGGAAAGCGATATCTTTGATGCTTTGTTCGAACGCATATTGAACATCTACCAGACAGAATATCTGGAAAAGGCTGTTTATGCATGGAATGATGTTTATTCAAAAGAGAGAGCGATACATGAACTGAAAAAGCAATGTGACTTTTATCAGGACAATGTAAAACAAAGTAAAGAAAAAGTTGTGGTAATTATTTCAGATGCCTTTCGCTATGAGTCGGCCGACGAGCTTAGCAGACGTTTTATGGCAGATCAAAATTGTGAGACCGAGCTGTTCGCTATGAGCGGGACGCTGCCGTCATATACTCAGGTAGGCATGGCTGAGCTGCTGCCACATGATGATATAGAAATGACGGACGATTACGATGTCCTCATAGATGGAAATAAATGTTCAGCGACATCATTGAGAGAGAAAATCCTACAGATTGCTAATCCGAATTCCGCAGCAATAGCATATGATTCGATTAGAAGCATGAAAGCATCAGAGTTGAAAGAATATACTTCTGGAAAGGAAGTTATATACATTTACCATAATACTGTAGATGCAAGAGGTGAACAACTCACTACTGAAAACAATGTATTTGACGCATGCCAAGAAGCTATCGAGAACATCTTCTCTCTCGTAAAAACACTATCCAAGAGCGGGAATGTTCGCCGATTCCTGATAACAGCAGATCATGGTTTTATTTACAACAGGAAAGCAAATACTGAAAGCGATAAAATATCACATGGCGCAACGAAATCGGCGTATAGAGACCGCAGATTCATTATAGATACGCAGGACCTTTCGACGGATGGAGTTTATTCAATCAAATTAGGCGAGGCATTAGGAAATTCGGACGAGCGATACATAATGCTGCCAAAGGGCATGAGTATTTTCAAAGCTGGCGGCGGAATGAATTATGTTCATGGTGGATCTTCTCCTCAGGAACTTATTATTCCTAAGATATTTATCAAAACAAAGAAGGGTTTAGTAGATACGGAAGATGCAAAACTTGTTTTGGTAACTGGGCTTAACAAGGTGACTAATTTGATTACCTCACTGGACTTTTTGCAGGAATACCCTGTAAGCGATACGGTCAAAGCTGTGAAATATAAGATATTCTTCGCGACAGAAAGTGGAGAAGTCATTTCAAATGAAGTGATCCATTCTGCAGATAATACATCGGATGATCCAAGGGAGAGAATGTTTAGAATACGCTTTGATATCAAGCGGCAGGCCTATAGTAATGATAAAAACTATTACCTTAAGATAGTAAACGTTAAAACTGGTAAAGAGATCTTGTCTAAACAAATAATAATGGACTTACCATTTACAGATAATTTTGGATTTTAGGAACGCATGGAGTTATTAGAATGGAAACAGAAGATAAGAAAAGTAACAGAGAAAGCATTAAGGAAAAACTGAAAGAAAACTTTGATGGAAAAGTCGTCAGAAAGGACTTAACGAAGAAGATCAAGGAAGGTGCCAATGTACCGGTATATGTTCTTGAATTCCTTCTCGGACAGTATTGTAGTTCTAGCGACGAAAAAGTGATAGAGAATGGCGTTGAAACAGTCAAGAAGATCCTTTCAGACAATTTTGTTAGACCGGATGAGTCACAAAAGACTTTATCCATGTTGAGATCCCGTGGAAGTTATACTGTGATTGATAGAATTACAGTCTCGCTCAACATAAAAAAGGATTGTTTTGAGGCGGAATTCTCAAATTTAGGTTTGCGTGGGATCCCAATTGATGATGAATACCCAGAGCAATATGATAGATTGCTTTGCGGAGGAATCTGGTGCATCGTCCAGATGAAGTATGAATATGTTGAAGAAGACAAGAAAAATGGGACCCCGATTCAAATCAGCAAACTGACACCAATACAGATGCCACATGTTGATATTGATGATCTCAAAGCTGGACGCAAAGCATTTACAAAAGATGAATGGATAGATGTAATGCTAAGGTCAATCGGGATGGAACCTGATTCGCTTGACTATCGTGAAAAGTGGTTGCTTCTCGCCCGAATGCTTCCTTTGGTTGAAAACAATTTCAACCTCTGTGAGTTAGGACCGAGGTCCACAGGCAAATCACACATATATAAGGAAATATCGCCGAACAGTATCCTTGTTTCAGGCGGACAGACAACCGTTGCAAATCTTTTCTATAACATGGGCAGAAAGACAGTGGGACTTGTTGGATTATGGGATTGTGTCGCTTTTGATGAGGTTGCAGGGATCAGCTTCAAAGATAAAGATGGCGTGCAGATCATGAAAGACTACATGGCTTCGGGATCGTTTGCTCGTGGTAAAGAGGAAATCGCAGCATCTGCTTCTATGGTATTCGTAGGCAATATAAATCAGAGCGTTGATGTGCTTCTAAAAACATCTTCGCTGTTTGATCCATTCCCACCCGAAATGGGAACGGACACAGCTTTTCTTGACAGGATGCATTGTTATATCCCTGGTTGGGAAATTCCAAAATTCCGCCCAGAGCACTTCACGGATGATTATGGGTTTATCACGGACTATCTTGCAGAGTTTATAAGAGAACTGCGTAAAGAGCAAGAGGGAGACGCATTAGACAAGTATTTCCGCCTTGGTAGGAACCTCAATCAGAGAGATACGATTGCTGTTCGTAAAATCGTTGGAGGAATGATAAAACTCATATACCCTGACGGAGAATATACGAAAGAAGATTTGGAAGAGATCCTTAAGTTTGCATTGGAAATGAGGCGCCGTGTTAAAGAACAACTTAAGAAGTTAGGAGGCATGGAATTCTATGATGTCAATTTTTCATATATTGATAATGAGACATTTGAAGAACACTATGTTTCTGTACCAGAGCAGGGCGGCGGGAAGCTTATACCGGAAGGAATGTGTAACCCTGGACAAGTCTATACTGTAAGCCAAGGGAAAACAGGGATGATTGGGGTGTTCAGGCTCGAGAGCCAAATGCTTCCTGGTAATGGTAAATTTGAACGTACAGGTTTGGGCTCTGATCGTGGGTGCAAAGAATCATCGAATACCGCATTCAATTTTCTAAAAGCGAATGCAAACAGAGTCAGCGGAACGATCAGTACCACAACAAAGGATTACATTGTAAATTATCAGGACCTCCAGGGAATAGGGATGTCAGGGAAACTTGCTTTACCGACGTTGATCGCGCTATGTTCCATAGCACTCGGTAAACCGGCAATTAGTTCGCTTGCTGTTCTTGGAGAAATAAGCATAAGTGGGACGCTGATAAAAGTAGATGAACTTGCTAGTTCACTGCAGGTCTGTCTTGATAGTGGAGCAAAAAAAGTGCTTCTTCCGGCTACATCTATGGTAGATCTTGCAACAGTACCACCGGATCTAATGAGCGCATTTCAATTGATACCTTATCAGAGTGCAGAAGATGCAGTGTTTAAGGCATTAGGAGTGGAATAGTATGGTTGTGAATTTAAGCTGATATCGTGAGAGGAAAGAGTATAGGATGGCAAAAAGTAAACTGATAAAAGAATTGGCTAATAACGAAATTAGCCTTGAAATAGCATTAAATAGAATAATTATAATTGCGGCAGACATAGATAACCCTAAGTTGACTCAATGGGCTGAGCGTGAGTTAAATGGATATGCTTATGAGGACGATCTCCCTTCTTATAGAATCGCTAAAGGAGCAACAATTCTATATAGTGGATTAAGTGGATATATAACAATTACAAATGCGAAATTGGCAATTTATAATTTATTTGATACCAACAACCCGAAGGAAAAAGAAATGCTGGACTTGATTATGAATAGGAAAATCTGTGAAGGGATAGCAACTGTTGAGAAGGCGGCAAACGATAGCAACTCATCAAGAAGCTACGATTTGATGTTTATTGCTGGGCTGGTCTTGGCAAAAACTGGTGTGCAGTGTACTTCAATTAGCCAAAGTGTTTCTTCTGTAGTGTACGAAAATATTGTTAACAATTTAAAAACGACCATACTTAAAATATTATTGGAACTCGACAAAAGCTTTGATGGATTGGATGAATTGGATATAGATATATCAACCAAAAGTGACGAAGATGTCGAAAATGTTAATAAAATAATCAATAATTATATTTACATTGGAGACAACAATAGTATCAAGGGTACTACGATTGATGCTACAGGGGAGAACAATAGAGATGGGTTCGAATAAAATTAACATAGGTAATGATAATAAGATAAATAAAAGCGTAATTGGGAACAATATGTCATCAAATGATTCAAGCACAAAGCAGAAATGGTATGGGAAATTGATCTGGAAAATAATCGTTCCAATAATTATCGCAGTAGTCGCGGCGGCCATTTGTATGTTACTAAAACTCAAATAGTATCGCATTAATAGAAGTGGGTTTAATATGAATTCGATTCGCAACAAACAACGCCTTTTGCGTTTGCTAAAATACTTATACATTAACACAGATGAAGATCATCCTGTAACGACTAAGGAATTGGTAGAAATCTTTTCGGAAGAGAATGCTAATGCTGGCCGGAAGACCGTCAAGGATGATATCGATGTGCTGGTAGATGAAGGATATGACATAGTGACTAATAAAAGTTACTATAACTCCTTCTTCATGGGATCAAGAGAGTTCGAATTGCCGGAGCTCAAGCTTTTGATAGATGCAGTTTCTTCCTCACGATTCATTACGAAGGAGAAGAGTGACATATTGATCCGAAAGCTCTCGGGATTTGCGAGCAAATATGACGCCGAGAAGTTAGTGCGTCACATCTATACCGCAGAGCGCCTTAAATCTGCCAATGCCGGCATATATTATATAGTGGATCGTATTACCGACAGCATAAACGAAGAGAAAAAGGTCCAGTTCCAATATTCCGATTACACAGCAGAAAAAGTGAAAGTGCTCTGTCACGACGGCGAGCTATATGTAGTCAGCCCATATGCTTTGATCTGGGATGATAATCATTATTACATGGTTGGATACTATGATAAGCGTGAAGATATAAATGTTTTCCGCGTGGATAGAATAAATGGCTTGGAAATATCGGATGAAAGGGCAGTTGTAGCACCAGCTAGCTTCAATATCGATGACTTTGCGCAGCAGGTCTTCAATATGTTTACAGGTGAGAAGCAAGAGGTGGTTTTGGAATGCCATAATGATCTCATGAAATCTGTCATCGATCAGTTCGGAGAAGATGTCGTCACTTGGAAGATAACGGCTGATACGTTTAGAACAAAAGCATATGTATGTACCAGTCAGACATTTTATAGTTGGGTATTTCAGTTTGCAGGAAAGATGAAGTTAGTATCACCGGGACCAGTGGTGGAAGAGTATAAGAAAATGCTTGAAAAAGCCTTGATGCATATGTCGCTATAAAACGATTTGAATATGGAAAACGCAGAAGCTGGCTTGGTCAAAAATTATGCCAAAGCCAGTTTCTTTTTAGTCAAAAAAGAACATAAGTTTGATTTTTGCCGGTGCAGAGTTTATAATATACTTAACGACATAAGGATGGTGGCTAATGAAATATGAAATTCAGGCTACAGAAAATGTAGCTATGAAAATAAACAAAGAAATGTGCTCGAAAGAAAGAAGCGAAGTGTGGTAATTGTATTCTGAGGGTTATTTTCCCTTTTCCTTCAGGACGATCCAAATCTTAACTGATTGGCAATGGGCAGTTTCTGAGGGGGAAGTAATGAGCAAAAATAACACAAATGGCCGTATACAACGAATGTGTGCGGCGAGTAAACTCGATGAGAATGATCTGTATGAGCGAGCGAAACTGTTGCTTGAGGTCTACAGAGATGTTTGCTGGAGCACAGTGGATTATGTGTGCGAGGTAAAGGAGGAACTGCAGGGTTACGGCAATGGATATTGCAGCGATGATATGGATGCTGCCCTTATCTATCTAGAAAATTTTGCCCCGGATGAAGGACGGGAGAAATTTGAAGACAAGATAAGAGGACTCTTTGAAACTAGGTGGATGATCGAGATCGTCGACTCTGCCATGATCAAGGTCAAGGAATGTCCTGTAAACGGAGATCTATATTTCTCACTACTGTCCGACTATTACCTGAACAGGTTCGTGTACACAGAGAAGGAAATGCTTGAAGAATACAACATCGAAAGAAGTACATATTATAGACGCAAGAGAGAAGCAGTCAAGATCTTCGGGATCGCTGTATGGGGTTCCTCAATAACTGATCTAAAAAAGCAACTCTTTGATACATGCGGCACAGATCAGATAAAACTGCAGTTTACAAAGGAAGGAGATGCGGTATGGGGAATATGAAATGGATAGAACACGATGGATATAAGATGATACAGTCAGAGCTCACTCACAACATTACAGTGTGCAAGGATGATCGTGAAGTTATGCATCTTAATGTCTCAAAACAAATGAGTGATGAAGAAATCATTGCGACTGTCTCAGATACACTTTGTCTGATGGCCGGAAAGCTGCCTGGGATAAGACGCGAGCGTGACTGCTCCGATGTGATCTATGATGGAGATGAGCCGTGCTAGGAAACGTGACACAACATTGGCACTGATTTGAGACAAGAAAGAGACCTGCTTGCCACTGACATGAAACTTGGCAGGGGGTAAAATATGTATGCTGGGAGATAGCAGCATACTTCAACTAAATAATATGTAGAGGAGAGCCTCATATCTGTAAAAGGATATGGGGCTTTTGTTATGCCTGTCTTTCAGACTAATGGCTTGAGACCGGGGAGAGATCCTTCGGTCTTTTTTCATGCCTAAAAAAGGAGAGAGAGGGATGCATAAACAAATGGTCAGTTACAGGGTTCGCAGCCCGTGATCTTTCTGAAATTTAAAAAGTTACATTTTTGGAATTTCAGGAGGATACAAATGAAAAAGGAATATTACCTCATCATAGATGGAGAGAAGATCGTTGTTACTGAAGAAGTCTACCGCGCATATAGGCAGCCGCAGTGGAGAGAGAAGAAGAGGAAGCAGAATGTATGGCGCTGCCGTGATGGTAAGGGCGTGCGTTGCAAAGGTGATTGCAGCAGTTGCGACATATCCAGATTTGGCACTGGAGCATCAGGAAGTGATATATCACTTGAACGTTTTATCGATGAAGATGGCGGAGATGTGAGATCAGAGACAGATATAGAAGCCACGGTCATTAGGAATGGTCAGCTGAAGGAACTTGCGAAAGCAATAGAGATGTTGGATAAGGATGAGCAAAAGATACTCACGCTTATTGCTTCCGGTAGAAAGAAGAAGGACTGCGCAGAGGAGCTCGGCATATCACCAAGGATGCTCAGACACAGGGAAGAGCGCATATATGAGAAGCTCAGAGCGCACCTCAAGAAAAACGGTTGGATATAAAAAACAAAAAGTTTTCGAAAATCATGTAATTTTTGTTCCTTTCGTTCCTAGGGATAGTGAGAGGACAAATATCTCCGGCAAAGGGCCGGAGAAAAGGGCCTCTATAGAACAATGATAATCGAATACACAGCTATCAGGTACTTTCTCTTTGGTATCGGTAATACGTGAGCATGCGGAAACGATGCGCCATGACCCTTCGGGCGAGCGAAAATGTCTTCGTTTCAAAAGGCGGGCAGCACCCGTTACGTGCGACGAAAGCCAAAGAGGATAATGATACTCCCGTCCAGTCACAGCCCTGCAGTAATGCAGGAACACGCAATGAGGGCGGCTCGGAGAGAACCTCGGAGGGGCATAAGGACCCGTGAGACTGCATCGCAAGCAGTCGCCTGACAGATTCCCGCAGATCAGGGGCGTCGTGGACAAATATGGATCTTAACAAAGAAATTCACCGGCACGGTTTTACAATTCTTGCTTGTCAAGTATGCGATCCTGTGCCGGTCTACATGTTAGATCCGTCCAGATGCCGCCTTGCGGGATATGTGTATTCATATCAGGAAGCGAGGAAAAGATGCAGAAAAGAAAAAACGAAATGCTCATATATTCAGATGATATGAGTAAGATCATCGATATGCTGCTTTCAGTAGATGGTCTAAAGGAAACCTATCAAAAGAAGCATGACAGGAGCTGGATAAGAAAGGTCGATGACGACCTGAAAACTGGCTTATTCAAACTTTCCGATGTGCAGCTCAGTATCATTGAGGGATTCATATTTGAGGATAAAAGCATAGCGGATCTAAAAGATGAACTTGGGTTATCGCTTAAAGACATAAGGGTCGAGATAAGGAACGCAAGAGAGATCCTTATCAGATACATCTAGGAGGCTGCTATGAACAAAAAGATTGCCATGCCTAGTGATATAAAACCGGTAAAGCGCGGAGAAATATATGACGCAGATCTTCCGGAAGATGAGATCGGAAGTGTCCAGGCCGGACGAAGGCCGGTCCTGATAACTCAGAGCAACTGGCTGAACAGAAAATCACCAACAGTCATCGTCGCTATGGTGACTACTAAGATAAAGAACCCGGGGATGAAAACCCATGTGGTCATTCCTATGAGGAAAGGCCTGAGACAGGATTCCATGGTGATGACCGAACAGAGGAAGACGATATCCAAGACTCAGCTTTTGGAGCATCGCTGCACACTAGATAAAAGCGAAATGAAAGCGGTCAAGAGAGCCTGCTCTGCAAGTGAGTGCGATGATGCAGATCCAAAGCAGAGACGCAGCAGGAGCAAGCGTCGATAGAATGTGCGATTTTGAAAAACGCATCATTAACAGAAATGAAAAACTTAAGTAATATACGGGGTATCCCGGGAAATAAAGCGGAGGAGAAAATGGAAAATGCAATGTTTGTAACAGCAGATATCATAGCAAAAGATTTTGGAGTATCAAAAGGATATGCATACAGGATGATAAGAGAAATGAATGCTGAATTAAAAGGAAAAGGTTATTTGACAGTGGCAGGCAGGGTAAGCAGGCAATACTACTGCGAAAGAATATATGGAACAAATATAGCAGAAAGAGGTGAATGAGCATGTCGGCACATAAAGATAATGAACGCAATACGTGGACAGCTGCATTTTATTATGAAGACTGGACGGGAGAGCGCAGGAAGAAACAGAAAAGAGGATTCAAAACGAAGAGAGAAGCTCAAGAGTGGGAAAGGAGCTTTCTAGACAGGAAAGCGGAAACTCTTGATATGACATTCAGTGATTTCGTAGAACTCTATTCAGAGGATATGAAACCAAAACTCAGATGGAATACATGGCTGACAAAGGAGTACATAATCAAAGAAAAGTTGATACCATATTTCGGACGCAGGAAAATGAATGAGATCAAGGCAAGCGACATCATAAAATGGCAGAATACACTGATGAATATGAAAGATGATGATGGCAAACCGCTATACTCCAGGAAGTACCTGAAAACTATTCAGGCGCAGCTCAGTTGCATATTCAATCATGCGGTCAGGTTATATGAACTCAAGAAAAATCCAGTTTATGCGGCAGGACCGATAGGCGGGGACGAAAGGACGATAGAAATGAAGATATGGACAAAGGAAGAGTATAAAGCTTTTTCAGAAGCCATCAGCGACAATGTCGAATCTTTTACAGCCTTCGAGATACTGTACTGGGGAGGTTTGAGACTCGGGGAAATGTTAGCATTGACTCCGGATGATATAGACTTCGAAAACGACCAGATCAAAGTCACTAAATCATTACAGCATTTACGCGGAGAGATAGTAATAACACCACCTAAGACTAAGAAAGGAATCCGTGTCGTCAAGATCCCGCACTTTCTTACAAGGGAGATAGAGATATTTGTAAAGATGCAGTACGGACTGGGAGCCGATAACAGGATTTTCATGGTATCAAAAAGCGGATTGCATCATGAACTGGATAGAGGCACAGAAGCAACGGGAGTTAAGCGTATAAGGATACATGACCTTAGGCATTCTCATATATCAATGCTGATAGATATGGGATTCTCAGCGGTAGATATCGCTAATAGAGTTGGTCATGAAAACATAGATATCACGATGCACTATGCGCATATGTTCCCTCACAAGCAGGATGAGATCGTTGGAAAGCTCATGAAAGTGAATGACTGGCAGGAGGCAGTATAATGGGAAAGCAATGTACAGGAAGACGGCCACTTAGAAATGAAAAAAATCGTAAGCGTAATCAGCTCCTAAATTTCCACCTCACACCGGAGGATAAGGAGGAGATTTATAAACGGGTGAAGCTATCCGGAAGGACCTTGCAGGACTTTATGACACAAAGCACGTTATGCCAGAAGATCGTGGTAGTGGGCAATGAAAGATTGCGTGAGCGGATAATCGACAGACTGAAAGAACTGGAGCCATTGCTACATGAAATAGCAGAAGGCAAATGCGACAATGAGATGGTCATGGCAGAACTTCGGATGATATATGAAATAACAGAAACATGGGAATGATAAGAAAGGCAGCTGCACTGTGATGTAGTTGCCTTTTTGATGCCATGTTTTTATGTGTATGATCGATTCGAGTTATTCATCTCGACTATGCTAACGATTGACAGTGGAGTATAATATTATCATGAATATTAAAGGTTAAGTGAGAGGTAATATATGGCTGATCCTTCAAAGACTGAACAACGTGCGTTGAATGCACTTGAGAATATTATCGATAAACATCCTACTATGTCATACAAGTTTTCGTATTTAGATAAAGATTTTTCTTGGGATGGCGATATTCGGTTATACAGAGATAATAACAAACTATTAACTAAAGCTAATTTTGAAGCAAAAGTACCGGTTCAAATAAAAGGACACGTCGATAGTAAGCGAAAGTATTTGGGAAATAGACGAATAAAATACAAAGTTGATTTGGCAGATTTACATGTGTTTGATCATGACAGAGGCGTTTTGTATTTTCAAATATTCATTTCTGAAAATACAAATGCTACAGAGGTCTTTTATGCTAGCTTATTTCCTACAAAAGTAAAGTACTATTTGAAAAAAGCAAAGATGAGGGGAAACACTAAGCAGATTGACGTAAGATTTAATAGAATTCAGGACGATGAAAATGAATTGAATTCTATTGTAAGGCAGTTTAGTATGGAAAGTCTGGAACAGGGGTCGGGACTAAGCTCTTCTGTGGAACATGCTTATTCAATCGAGGACTATGAGCTTGCCAAAAATAAAGCAATACAGTTTACAGTCACAGGAGTAAAATCTACTGTAGATGTTATGAAACGTTTTATTGACGGGGATGTTTCATTCTATGTTTTACAAGAACGAGGCAATCGTATCCCGGTAGAGTGGGCGATGATCCAGAACATGGCAATGACGACTTCTCTAGATAATACAATATCAATAAATGGGAAAGAGTATTATGATTCGTATAAAGTTGTTACAATGTCATCTGGGGAAAAGTTGATTCAATTAAGTGACAATTTGTCTTTTGATTTTGTGGAGGAGCGATATAGACTGAATTTTAATAGTGACTTACATAGCATCAGTAGAGACGCAGAGTTTATTTTTGACCTCTCGAAAACTAAAAAAATTGAAATTGCCAATAATACAATTGAAATAAAAGAATTAACAATGCCAGAAAAACTAGTTGAGAATTTGAACCACATCATAGAACTAGACAATGTGCTTAGTGAAGTAGGAATGCACTATAAGAAGCCATTTAAGCAAATAGAGGATAATACTTTTAAGCAATTTACAACATTGGTCAATATTAAAAAGGGTACATACAATAATCGACTGGATTCAATAGTTCAGATTTACAATTGGAAGATTGAAGATCTATATTGGCCAATTATCATAATAAAAAAAGAAGGAGAAAAGGGTGTAGAATTATCAAGTGCACTATATTCTGATAAGCATGCGCTGTTTGCAAAAAAAGATGAACCAGACTCTCGTATTCCGTTAGCTTGTGGAGTGGAAAAAGACGTAATCGTAGCATTATATGACTACGATTATGATTATCTGATAAAGCAAGTTGAATCAATCAAGGTGTGTGATGACAATGCGGAATATATGAATAACCTTGCACTGAATTATATTTATGTTTTCGACGAGAAGCAAAATGACCAGATCATAGAAATTGCTGAAATAATAATTGATGCGCTGCTTGAGTTTCAGCCAGAGAATAAAATCTATGAAATTAATAGGTATCAAATTAATAAGCGCACTATTGGGCTATGTGTTGATGAGAAAACAAAGATTAAATCCCTTATTGGAGAAAACAATTCAATTGATTTTGGTTGTTATGTCTTGTTGGATGACTATAACAAGGCAGAGAGCTGTTTGAGTCAAATGCCAGAAAAGGAATTAGAAGGGATTACAAATTATCCAATATATACATTATATAAAGAAATGGAGCAAGGAAATGGAAAGAACGCCTAATGAGATTTCAAATACAATATTGTCGTTTTGTAATGGAATCAATGGCGACGAAAAGCCACAATATATAACGGTCTCTAGCTTCAATTATTGCCTTGAAAATCACTGTTTCCCCAATGTCGATGAAACTGTAAGGGAAAAAGGAGGACATATTGTCAATGGTTGGGTTATATGGCAATGGGACAATATTATTTTGGAGGCTGAAGCGCATGCTGTATGGGAAAACCCAAAGGGTGAAGTCATAGATGTCACACCACATACACCTGAAGAAAGTCAGATTGTATTTTTGCGCGATAGTAATGTTAAGTATAATGGGATTCAATATGATAACATTAGAAAAGGACTAACAGACTCAAAGCTGGTGGCAGAATACATCGCACTTTGTCAGGAATTATATAAGATCCAAGACGAGAATAGAAAGGACAGCAACTCTATAGAAATAAAAGACCCCCAAACGATAAAAAGATATAGAACTATAGAGGAGAAGAAAATAGTGTTGGAAAAGACTTTTTGTAGTAATGTAGGAAGGAATGATCCGTGTCCTTGTGGGTCTGGCAGAAAGTACAAAAAATGCTGTTTGCCGTTCAGAGGATAATGCCCGTGGTTCTACATTGGTTCTATTTCTATTAAAAACCATGAGGATATGGTGGATGGGACAGATCCTGAAGAAATAGAGGCTAGTGATTGGAACAGTTGGAGGAGCCATCACGGATTCGCCCGAAGAACTCGAATAGTCCCAATTTAATATGGAATTTCTAAAATGCAGGTAGTCGCCCAGATTATCTGCATTGTTTATCATAAGCAATATCGGTTTGAAAAATTTCTATTACCAAAAAATAAAACATTTTAAAGTTTTGGTAATAGAAATCCTTGCTTTGTGGTATAATAGTCCTGTAAGGAGATAAAAACTATGAAAATTATTGATAGGCCAAAGTATCTGAGCACTCTTATTAATGTGATGGATACTCCGGACATTAAAGTCATAACAGGAATTCGCAGATGTGGGAAATCACAATTGCTGCTAGCTTTAATAGATTATATTAAAAAGAAAAATTCATCAGCAAATATAATTTATATCAATTTACAGCAACTTGAGTTTGAAAGCTTATTAGAATACCATCAATTACATGAATATGTTTTATCTCATTATGACAGAAGTGTCAATAATTACTTGTTTGTAGATGAAGTTCAACTGTGTGATGGGTTTGAAAAGGCAATAAATAGTTTGCATTCACAAAATATATTAGACATTTATATTACTGGATCAAATGCTTTTTTATTAAGTAGCGACTTGGCAACGCTTTTCACGGGAAGAACATATACTGTCGAAGTGTTTCCTTTCTCTTTTATGGAGTTTCTGGATTATTTTGATTACAAAGGCATTGATGAAGATTTTGAAGAATATGTTATGACCGGCGGGTTTGCAGGTTCATATTTATACAAAACCGTTGAAGAAAAATATGATTATATTAAAAAAGATGTGTATGAAACAATTGTAACAAGAGACTTGGTTCAAAAATATAAAATAAGAAATAAAGAAGTGCTTAATGGATTAGTGGCTTATATGATAGACAATATTTCAAATCTCATGTCATCAAATAATGTAACTCACTATTTGCGCGAAAACAATTACTCAATAACACATAAAACCATAGGGAATTATATTAATTATCTTTGCAATGCCTTTGTGTTTTATCGTGCAAAACGCTATGATCTGAGAGGAAAGAAATATTTAGCAACAGAAAACAAGTTTTATGTTTGCGATCATTCTATTAAATATGCAGTGCTTGGAACAAGAAACATTGATTATGGAAGGATGTATGAAAATATAGTATATATTG
>Ga0334890_1001019_pt1 | contig 42005 bp, 43 predicted proteins | sample GraSluR1_MG_3_FD_207220 | JGI IMG/M metagenome (GOLD analysis project Ga0334890, IMG submission 207220) | Sludge microbial communities from methane-producing bioreactor in Wageningen University, Netherlands - Granular Sludge_31_08-R1 | ecosystem: Engineered > Bioreactor > Anaerobic >... | reverse complement strand
CCAATATGGTATCCTCTTTCACTTATACTATTTCTAATTTGGGAAAATTTATTGATTTTCTTTCAACAAGATTAATTTTTCTACAAAGCGTTGTTTGAAAAAAGGTACTTTTTCAGTGGTTTCGAACCGTCCCCCTGTCCCACTCCCCTGTCCCACTCCCCCTGTCCCACTCATCGCTTGTGTGTAGCAGTAAATTTTTGTTAGAACACAAAGGCTGTCACTGAAGACATATGTTTTTCATATATTAAAAAAGGAGCGGAGTGATGGGGAGCTTTATATGATGGTGTTCATCAATCATCCGGTCTTATAAATTCTACAATGATTCCCGCTGCATAAGAGTCAGGAGGTGTAGTTTTGGATATTGGAGACAAGACCCTGGAGGAGAGGTCTGAACAGGTAAATATAAAGACAAAAAAATACCAGGTCATTCCCCTGAAAAAAATTAATGAAGCCAGGATATTTGTGGTAAATACTGCTCGCAAGAGCAGGATCAGAGCATCGATTATATGTGCAAACTGCGGCGCACAGGTTGCCAGACAGGATATTAAAAACTGCCATTTATGCGATAAGCCGGTTTGCAAAAACTGTTTGGAGAATAAGAATGGAGAATTAATTTGTACTGCCTGTCGGAAAGTCCTCCAAAAGGTCGGGGAGAACCTGGATTACAATGAATAAAAAGGTAATGATAGGATGCCCGGTTCGCAACCGTGCCTGGGTTTTACCCCGTTATCTGGAATGTCTGGGCAAAGTGGAATATTTGCCAGAGAAAACAGAATATTGTTTTGTAATTAACGACTGTGTTGATGAGACCCCGGAAATACTGGAGAGCTTTGCCAGTGAGCAGAGATCTCCAGTTAAACTTATCAGAATGGATTATGGACATGATCAAGGGCATGATCGGGGGAAATACAGTTTTGCACGCCTGGCAAGCTTAAGGAACCTGCTCTTGGAAGGATTTCTGGATTCGGATGCTGATTATTTGTTTTCCGTTGATAGTGATATACTGGTTCCTCCATCGGCCTTGAATTGTTTACTGGAAGATGACTGTGATATTGTGTCGGCCCTGGTATGTAATGGGCATGAACTGGGAAACGAGAAGATATTCAACATTCTTGAGCGGAAGAATGGGCGATGGATGCATTTGCTGGAATTCCCCAGGGACAAAATATTTCAGGTTGACTGTACAGGTGCGGCTTACCTGATAAAACGAAGGGTAATAGAAGCCTGCGGGGTCCGTTATTCAGCTGCCCTGGGAGCGGAAGATATTGGATTTTGCCACTCTGCCGGCAAGAAGGGAATAAAGATCTTTTGCGATAGCAGAGTAGAATGTACACATCTCATGAGAGAAAATGATATTATCTAAAATTTATAAAAAAAGCTGCAGGTAATCACACTTTCTTACCTCCTTTCATAGAATATCCTAGAAATTTGCCATAACAAATTTCTACAAATGCTTGCCTGGCAAGTACTTAGATTAGATAAAGGAGGGGAAAGAAATTATGACGGGGCTTAAATGTGAATATCCTGAAGGTTGCATGTTGGATTTGTGGGCAAAGGTGATAAAGGCTAAGTATATTGAAAAACAGGTTAAGGTCCTTGATACCATGTTTTGCGTACCGGATGAGCAGGTGGGCGGAAAAGTATCCTGTATAGAAGATATCAAGGTAAAAGTTATCCAGGCGTATGAAGATATTTCCTGCTTCAACAAGGTTAAAGTTTTCATCGACTATGAAGTGATTCTCTTTGTACTGGTTGATGGGGAGTATCAGATTATTACCGTAACTGATAGGTATGAGCAAAATATCGAACTGGATGAGTTTGATCCACCCTTGACAGTGGAGGAATTTAGAGAAGAAATCGAACAATCTGAGATTATACTCAGAAACTGGAATTTTGACTACGAAATAAAAGGAAACTGTGAAGATCCCAGCAATCCATGTAACCTGACTACTCCAATCAGTGGGACCTGTATTGGACTCAGGGTTTATGTTGATATCACAGATAAACTTGGCAAGATGCATGATGTTATCGTATATGGAGAAATCGAACCGGAAGATTATGATGGAAAATAGTGCTTATAAACTATCCAGTGCCCGGCATTTTGCCGGGCATTTACCGTAAATGCGGAGGTGGAGAGCAGTGCCGGGAGTCAAAATAAACCGCCAGCAGAAAAACGCTATGCGGGTGCAACTGGAACAGGTTCTAAAGATGCAAAGGAAGCTGGATAAAGAAATAAATACTTTTCAGAAAGACTGTGAAGTTGATGAATACCGGAATTTCTGGCAGGAAATAAAAAAGCAGAACAAAGAAAACATTCTTAAGGTCTCCCGCTTCATGGTCAGGAAATGTAATCGCTGAATATAGGATACAGGGAGCAGTTGCTCCCTGAATACGAGACATATTATGAATATTTAATCGCAAGAGGGAAATAGAGACAGGGGTGAATCTGTGTGAAAAGCCTGGGGCTTGCCCTCGGGGGAGGCGGTCTGAAAGGTCTGGCCCATATTGGGATACTGGAGATACTTGAAGACGAACATATTCCGATATCACAATTAAGTGGGAGCAGTGCGGGCAGTATTTTTGCAGCTCTCTATGCCAGCGGCATTTCAGCCTATGAGATGGAAAAGCTGGTATTGCATGAAATTTCAATAAGGGACTACCTTGACTACAATTTTGCAGGGCTGATTAAAGGCCTTCTGGGCTTTTTCCTGCCAGCTGTGCCTGTGACTCTGGATGGTCTGATAAAAGGCAATAAGCTTGAAAAACTTATCTATGATCTGACAGAGGGAAAAAGCCTGCTGGACAGCAGGATACCCCTGGCTATTATTTCCTGTGATATTAACACTGCCAGGAAAGTAATTTTCACCAATCAGGAGATTGAAGAGGGCAGTTCAGTGATAATAAGAAATGCTCTCTTGAGTGAAGCAGTCCGTTGCAGTACATCAATTCCTGCTACCTTTGTTCCTCGTGACTTTCATGGAATGCAGATGGTTGATGGCGGCATAAAGGATATAGTGCCGGTAATAGAGCAAAAACTAATGGGAGCGGAATATGTCCTGGCTGTTAATCTGGGGCAGGAGACTTACCAGGAAAAGGTGTCGGGGATAATAGATATAGTATCGAGAACATTGAATATCCTTAGCTATGAAACATCTGATACTGCAGAAGAATTTTTTGCGGATATGATAGTTTATCCGGGAGTAGAAGAAGTCAGGCTGGATGAACTGGATAAAGCCGGGCAAATTATCCGGGCCGGCAGACGGGCTATGCGAAAGAAAGTCGATGAACTAAAAAACGAACTTCATTTATTGCAGGGGTAACAGAATGCCGGTAATTTACATATAATACCCACAAAGCACAGATTTCGCCGGATAAGTGTTTGCGGCGGAGAGGAGGGTAAAATGGCTACTGACAAATTTGAACATGCAACCTTCTATCTCACCAGTGAACAGGTCAATAGTATCAAGAAACTGGCAAGAAAGAATCAGATATCCAGGAGTGCGCTGGTGAGAATGATAATTAGGGAATACCTGGCCAGACAGGATGAAGATAAAGAAAGTTAATTTTGAGGGAAAAGTGAAGGTAAGCTGAAAAGATGTTTGTTCTAAAGCAGAACAAACATCTTTTTACTTTCAAGGAAGTTTTCACCGAGATTTTTTTGTTGAGGATTTTGCATAATTTGTTTTTCTATCATCAGGCAGACATATAACCACTGTTATCCTGAAGCAAAGCCCAAAGATCTTTGGATGCACCCTTCGGGCACTGCTTATGCTCGCTTCGCTCACGATCAAGGCTGCTTCACTAAGGCTCAGAATTACAGGTTAGATTTTCGAATTATGCAAAATTCCCATTATATAAATAGGTCTTATTTGTCGCTTAAGAAATCTGCAATTATCCTGTTTACTTCCTCTGGCTTTTCGACCATCATAAAATGTCCGGCATCTTCTATGATTTCCAGGACAGAGTTCTCAATTGTATGGAGTTGTTTGGAGTGCTTTAACGGAGTGAGGCGGTCCCGTTTTCCGGCAATTATCAAAGCCGGCATTTTTATTTCAGCAAGCCCTTCTGCAAGGTCGAATTTATCACAGGAATTCAGGTCATGATAAATGAGCTCAGGAGAAACCTGCAGATACTTCTGTACAGCCTGCTTAACCATCTCAGGATCTGTCATGGGAGCAAAGGCCACCTGGATAAAATCAGGGTTTATTATCCCTCTGGAAAGGTTAGCCAGCATCTCGGGATATACTTTCATTCGGGCTCCTCCGCCGAGGATAAGAATACCATCGATATAATCAGGAAAATGACGGGCAGTATACAGACTGATGGCAGCGCCCATAGAATGACCGCAAAGGTAAAGAGGGCGGGGAAGTTTCATCTGTTCCAGAAATTTCGCCAAAAAAGCGGCAAAGTCCGCGATGCTTTTGCAGTAAATTCCCTGTGACTGCCCGTGAGCAGGCAGATCCAGGGCCAGGCCGGAAAACCCCTCCGGCAGATTGCTTAGCTGAGCTTCCCATACCTCATGATCCCAGCCGGCACCATGAATAAAGAGCAGGGTTCCGGTGCTGATGGGAGGATCGAGCAGCTGATAATAAATATTGGCACCATTGATTTCGATAAATGACATTTTCATTAACCTCCGAAAACGATTTATATATATTATACCGTTTGCACAAAAACATGTATCTTGATTATTATAAAAAACTACCATGAATAATTTCATTATTAATGATAAGAATAAGAATTACGGTACTTTAAATTAATAGTCCTGTTTAAAAATATTTATTCTGGAGACAATTTAAGTGAAGAGAGGGGGAAATCTCTATGTATAAAACATTAGCGGCAATTATTCTATTTACAGCATTACTGATAACAGGAAGCTATTTTATGCTGGAAAAGGGGGAACCTTTGGCTGATGCCGTATTACGATTACATGTAATTGCCAATAGTGATGAGCCTGCTGATCAAATACTTAAACTGGCAGTCAAAGATGCTGTTGTGCAGAAAATGAGCAATGAATTCAGGGAAACGGCAGATGCCCGGGAAGCAAAAATGCTGGCGGTTAAAAATATACCGGAGATAAAGAAAACCGCAGAATCAATTATTAATGCCGAGGGCTATGACTATCCTGTGGAAATATATGTAGGGGAATATGAATTTCCCACCAAATCCTATGGAAATATAATCTTTCCCCAGGGAGAATACCAGGCAGTAAGAGTAGTAATAGGAGAAGGAAAAGGGAAAAATTGGTGGTGTGTGCTGTTCCCGCCGTTATGCCTCATGTCTTCCTCTGAAGAGGGCTTGAGCATGAGCAGCCCGGAAGAAGCCCAGATCAGTTTTAAGTGTCTGGAACTTTTACCTAAAGGGGTAAAATTAGGGAGTAACGGTAGTGAGGAATAAAAAATAGCTTAACTCCACCAAGCTGGGTGAATGATGTAAAAAGGAACGGGAATTCCGTTCCTTTTTCTTGTGCATAAGGATATAATTTAGAAAAACGCACGCAGGAGTAAAAGATGAAGAAAGTAGTAATTGAAGCCCCGGCTAAAATAAACCTTACCCTGGGAGTAAAAAGGAAAAGGGCTGATGGATATCATGAAATAGAATCAGTAATGCATCATATTAATCTCCTGGACAGAGTACATATGAAGATGAAAAGTGAAGAGGGAATAACAGTAAATAGTGACAGCCGCTTGATTCCCGAAGATAAAAACAACCTTGCATATCAGGCGGCAGAATTAATTTTGGGAAAAAATGGCTTAAAAGAAGGAGTAGAGATATTTATAGAGAAAAGGATACCTGTAGGAGCTGGACTCGCAGGTGGCAGTACGGATGCTGCTGCAGTACTTCGAGGGATAAACAGCCTTATGGGCCTCGGTCTGGAAAGGGATGCTTTAATGGAACTGGGGGCTGAGCTGGGCTCAGATGTCCCGTTCTGTTTAATGGACGGCAGTGCTCTTGCCCGCGGGAGAGGAGAGCTGTTGACCCCTCTCCCCAAAACAACAGAAATGCAAATAGTACTGGTAAAACCCGATTTTCAATTGTCAACTGCCCAGGTATACGGGGGACTGGTACTGGGAAAAGTCAGGAGATTTCCCGATATAGGAGCATTTCTTGCTGCCTGGACTAATTATGATATTATTAATATAGCGAGAGAAATGGAAAATGTTCTGGAAACAGTCAGTATAGAGAAATGCCCCCAAATAGCAGTAATAAAAAGAGAGTTAATACAATTGGGAGCATTAAATGCACTGATGTCTGGCAGCGGCCCCAGCGTATTCGCAGTATTTGCGGAAGAAGAAAAGGCCGCTTATGCCTATCACAAGCTGAAGTCCTGCTATCAGGAAGCCTATTTGCTTAGATCCTATTATTAGAGGTGGTTATTCATGGAAGAAAGAAAGCTAATGCCCGTTAATCTCGATTCTTACAAACCATTGAGAGAACTGGTATTGGAGGCTATCAGAGAGGCTATTATAAACGGCACTCTCAAGCCCCGGGAAAGGTTAATGGAGATTCAGATGGCTGAAGAGCTGGGAGTATCAAGGACTCCTATTCGAGAGGCCCTGCGAAAACTGGAATTGGAAGGCTTTATTGTAATGGTGCCCCGTAAGGGAGCTTATGTAGCAGATGTTTCCCTTAAGGATGTTGCTGATGTATTCGAAATAAGGGCTGCCCTGGAAGCACTTGCTGCAGGACTGGCTGCTGAAAGGATAACCGATGAAGAAATGGAAGAGATGGAAAGACTCCTGGTGGAAAAAGGGGAAGCCATTAATAATTGTGATATGGAAAGGCTGGTAGAAGTAGACACCAAATTCCATGAAGCTATTTACCAGGCCAGTCGCAATCAGCGGTTATTTACCATAATTAATAATCTGCGGGAACAGATTCAGAGATTTAGAGCGACATCCCTTTCCTTTCCGGGCAGGATGAAACAGTCTCTGGAAGAACACCGGAAGATCGTGGAAGCTATTCAGTCCCGGAGTGTGAACAGAGCCCGGCAAGTGGCTCAGGAGCATATTGAAAATGCTGAGAACAGTATGCTCGAATCCCTTAAAAATTCCGGACTTCCTGCAGGTGAATAATGGAGGTGTCCTGATGCAGTATGATGCTATCATTCTTGCTGGTGGCGAAAACAGCAGCGAATTAAAGAAGATAGCCCCTTATGATAACGAAGCACTGATAATAATCGGGCAATACCCAATGATATATTTTGTATACAAAGCTTTACGTCAATCAACTTTTGTAAGAAGAATCGTAATCAGTGGACCGGTTGAGTCCTTGCGAAATATTTTTTATCGAGAAAAGGATATTTATTTTGTTGATGCCGGTGAAAATGCCATCGAGAGTTTGGCCAATGCTATTAAATATCTGAAAAGCACAGATTTCAGCCCGAATTTTCTCATAGCTCCGACCGACATACCCTTTATTACCAGAGAAGCCATTGATGACTTTATCGAGCAGAGCATGAAAGTGGAGGCAGATTTCTATTATCCGGTAACCAGCAAAGCAGTAAATGAATTGCGTTTTCCCGGGGTTACAAGGACCTATGTCAGTTTGCGGGAAGGGATTTATACCGGAGGCAATCTTTTTATTGTAAACAGCAGAGAAATAGAGCAGGCATTGGACATTGGAGTAAAGCTGGTAAAAAGAAGAAAAAACCCACTGGCTATGGCCAGCCTGCTGGGTTTTGATCTGGTCTGGAAATTTTTGCTTAGACGCCTTACTATTGAAGCAACAGAGAAGAGATTTTCGGAAGTTGTGGGTATTAGGGCCAGGGCTATCATTTCCAGCTATGCAGAAATAGGAGTGGATGTCGATAAACCGGAAGATCTGGAACTTGCCCAGAAATACCTCGCTGATGTGGTTTTTTAATACTTTTATAAGAAATAAGGGTGAGGATTATAAGTCTTTTGGGTTTAAATATTATTATGCTTGCTGATACCCTTCAGGTATATACTGGAGACCTATAGGGTTGGGGGAGAAAAGAAAAAAATCTTCAGGCCCGGGAAAAGCCCCCGGGCTAGTTTTTGGAAAAATTATCTGGACAAGTTTATGAAATTTTTTGATTTTCGACAGGAATAAAGAAAGTGTTTGTAGAAGATTTTAATTCTATGTTGTTTTAACCTCAAGAATTCTTTTGCATATATTATAAATGAACATGAGTTTTAAGTAATAAAGAAGGTGAATTTTTAAAAGTGAATTTTTCAGCAGTTATCCTGGCTGCCGGTAAAGGAGTGCGTATGTGTTCTGAATGGCCGAAGGTTGTCCACCGGCTGGCAGGGAAACCAATGCTAATGTACGTAGTAGATGCGCTTAAAGCAGCAGGAATTGATGATATTTGCCTGGTAGTAGGACATGGAAAAGAATATGTGCAAAAACTCTTCGATGGCGACAGGATTCGATTTGTCGTCCAGGAAGAGCAAAGGGGAACCGGGCACGCATTGATGCAGGCCGAAAAAGCTGTAGATCCGGCTTCAGCAGTAATAGTACTGGCAGGAGACACACCGTTATTGCGAGCCAGTACCATAAAAAACTTAAGGGATTTCCATGAAAACAGTCAAGCCGCAGCTAGCGTATTGTCCTGTAAGATCAGCAAGCCCAGGGGCTATGGCAGGATAATACGCAATGCCGACAGTTCGTTTGCCCGCATAGTAGAAGAAAAAGATGCCGGAGAGAGAGAGAAAGCAATCAATGAAATAAACTCCGGAATTTATTGCTTTCAGGCGAAAGAAGTATTTCGGGCGCTTGCTCAGATTAATACCGCCAATGCTCAAGGAGAATACTATCTTACCGATGTTCTGGAGATAATGAAAAACGAGGACAAAAAAGTAGGTATTCTTATAGCTGAAGTAGAAGAAGATATATATGGAATCAATGACCGAATACAATTGTCCCAGGCAGAATCCATTATCCGCAAAAGGAAAAATACGGCACTGATGAAAAACGGAGTTACCATAATAGATCCCTCCACTACCTTCATAGACAGGGATGTCCGGATAGGGCGTGATACAATAATACTGCCCTTTACTATGATAGAGGGGAATACAATTATTGGAGAACGCTGTGAGATAGGCCCATCCAGCCGGATTAATGACTCAGTTATTGCCAGTGATGTAAGCATTGAAAGTTCTCGTGTTAAAGAAGCCCGGATTGCGGACAAATGTGTTATAGGCCCTTATTCCTACCTTAGACCGGGAGCAGTTTTGCAGCAGGGGGTAAAAGTCGGAGACTTTGTGGAAATAAAAAAATCCACCATTGGAGAAGACAGCAAAGTACCGCATTTAACTTATGTGGGAGATGCTCAGGTGGGCCGGGGGGTAAATATAGGAGCAGGCACCATTACCTGCAATTACGATGGCAAAAACAAATATGAAACCATACTGGAAGACGGAGCTTTTATAGGCAGTAACACCAACCTGGTGGCACCGGTAAAGATAGGTAAGAATGCAGTAACCGGAGCTGGTTCCACTATCAGCCGCGATGTTCCTGCCAATAGCCTGGGAGTGGAAAGAGCCAAGCAAAAAAATCTAAGCAGAAGAAATAATACTGTTGAATAATAATTGACAATATGCCAGTGCTGGACAAAGATAATACGGCTCTGTCAGTAAAAGCCATACAGCAGCCAGGTGGAGTCAGTCCGTGCTAAACCATCAAAAATTTGTTACCGAAAGGAGTCAAATTCTATGAAAGCATCCAGATGGAGGATGAAACTTTTTAGTGGAAATGCTAACATTTGCCTGGCCCAGGAAATAGCCGGGTATTTGGGTATCCCGGTGGGAGATTCCAAAGTGGCACGTTTTTCTGATGGGGAAATAAGCTGTGCTATTGATGAGAGTGTGCGCGGAGTAGATGTCTTTGTAGTCCAGCCAACCTGTACACCGGTTAATGACAACTTAATGGAGCTGCTTATATTGATTGACGCTTTCAGAAGGGCCTCTGCATCCCGAATCAATGCAGTAATTCCCTATTACGGTTATGGGCGCCAGGATCGTAAAAGCCGTGCCAGAGACCCCATAACCGCTAAGCTGGTTTCCAATTTAATTGTGGAAGCTGGAGCTCAGAGAGTTGTCGCAGTTGATCTTCATGCTACTCAAATCCAGGGATTTTATGATATTCCCGTTGACCATTTACCTGGAGTACCGACAATAGGAGAATATTTCAAGAATAAGGAACTCAGTGGAGAAGCAGTGGTATTGTCGCCGGATGTAGGCGGAGTAACCAGAGCACGCGACCTGGCTGCCAAATTGGGTGCTCCGCTGGCTATAGTAGACAAAAGGAGATCGGCGCCTAATGTCTCAGAAGTAATGAATGTAATTGGTGATGTTAAAGGCAAATCGGTTATTATTATTGATGATATTATTGATACTGCAGGGACTCTGTGTACAGCAGCACAGGCGATGCTGGATAAAGGAGCTGTTGAGGTTTATGGCTCTTGTACGCACCCGGTATTCTCCGGACCTGCTATAGAAAGATTGTCCCGGGCACCGTTCAAAGAAATAGTGGTAACCAATACGATACCAATAAGAGAAGAACAAAGACTTCCTAATATGACAGTACTCTCGGTAGCCCCCTTGATTGGCGAAGCAATTCTGAGAATACACGAAGACCTTTCAGTCAGCAAATTATTTGAGATATAGCCGCTTTTTGGACATATATATATTTAATTGCTATAATTGTTATTGTTTTAATTTAAACTGACAGTTTGTTTCAGTTTTTTAGCAGGATTTGATATAGAAAAAAAGGAGTGATTTCATGGCATTAGCGCAAACACTGGAATGCAAAAAAAGGGATATAAAAAACAAAGGCTATCTTAAAGAAATGAAAAGAAATGGATGGGTTCCTGGAATCATATATGGACAGGATACCCAACCCCGGGCAGTATTTATGGGTATCAGGCAATTAAACAAGGTCTTTAATCGTTATGGAATACGAGGCCTGTTTTCGCTGCAAATCGAAGGAGAAGGCAACTCGCCGGTGGCCTTGATAAGAGAAGTGCAAAAAAATCCTCTCAGTGGACTGATTACGCACATTGATTTTCTTACCATTAATATGAATGAAAAAATCAGCAGCAATATAGCGGTTTATTTAACAGGTGAAGAAGAACTCATGAAAACCGGGGGGATATTGCAGTCGGGAGCAAAAGAAATTGAGGTAAGCTGTTTGCCTAAAGACCTGCCGGATCATTTCAGCTATGATCTGTCAGGCCTGCAGATAGGCGACAAGGTAGTAATAGCTGATCTGCAGGTACCTGAAGGAGTAGAAATACTAAGTGATGCTGAAACGCTGCTGGCAGCTGTCCTGGCACCTTCCAAAGCAGCTATGGAGGATGAAGCAGGCGAGGAAACCGGAGATGAAGCAGAGCCCGAAGAAGCACAGGCCGGCGAATAAGAATTTTTTAAACCCCGGCAAATTCCGGGGTTTTTTGCGCCCTGCAATAGGCTATAATACACATAAGCCAGAATGCGTTTTAATTAACCACGGATTCGCTACGCTCACACACGGATAAACACGGATTTTTCTGTATGATTTGTTTATTTTAATAGAGTTCTACAATTTGAACTGATGGTTATAAAGTGCTTTCTTTCCATTTTTAAAAAAGGTTGTACCCATAGTGGGGAAATTTGTGGGATTAAGCTTAGCTCAGGGGGATAAAGGCGATAGATACTGTGACTGCATATATTTTGCAGGGGTGACAGTCTGACGAGATTGTTGTCACATGATGCTGATTCTTTATTGGATGTAGGGGCACCCGCAAGGGGTGCCTCTACAACAGAAAATTTGTTAACTATCAGCTGAAATTCTAGTATTCACCAAACCTAAACTATAAAAGGAATCTGTGTTTATCTGTGTGTGAGCAAAGCGAACCCGTGGTTTATTTAAGACGCAGTCTCTGGCTGCTGCGAAATGAAGAATTACTTCGGGAGAGGCGAATTATGAAAGTGATTGTAGGCCTGGGGAATCCCGGCCCGAAATACAGCAAAACCAGGCATAATACGGGTTTCAGGGTTGTCGAGGAACTTGCCCGCCGCTATAGCCTTGAAAAGGAACAGAGCAAATTTGACGCTGTTCTTGCTCATTTAAGGATTGGGAACGAGAAGGTGCTGCTGGTCAAACCCCTGACCTTTATGAATTTGAGTGGACAGGCCGTTCAGCCCTTGATTAAATGGTATAAAATTTCGCTGGATGATTTGATGGTAGTTTATGATGACATGGATCTCGATATTGGAGTTCTCAGAATTCGGGCTTCAGGCGGCAGCGGGGGCCATAAAGGAATGAACTCTATTCACGAAAGACTGGGAACCCAGGGATTTCCTCGCCTTCGGCTGGGGATTGGCAGGCCGGTAAATGAAACCATAGACTGGGTTCTGGGTCATTTTGATGAGAAAGAAAATGAAATAATGCAAAAGGCTGCAGCAAAGGCTGCAGATGCCCTGGAATGCTGGGTAAAAGAGGGAATAGAGCGTGCTATGAATCAATACAACCAATGAAATTAAGATGGTGTGATGAAGACGACCTGCCAAGCTTATCCCCATCAATCTCCCCCACTGTTGGTGTTTTAAGCGAAGCGAATATCAGTAGTGCCCAGAGGGGAATCCAAGATCCTTTGGCATTGCCTCAGGACGACAGTTCTAAAATATTCAACGAATTATATTAAAAAGCAATTATGCAAAAACCTGAAACATAAGTTTTATTTCTATAATATATAATTTAATAATGTATAATTACCCGCTTAAGATGGGAAGATAAAAAAAAACCGTAAACAGGCACTGGGGCTTTGGAGTGTGTGTATCCAAGATGGAAAGGCATTGAAAGCCTGTTGAAGGAGAGCGGGTTGGATGAAGATTTACTATATTTGTGAGTGTTGTGAGCAGATTTTTGATGTGATTGAGGCAGGAGGACAGGAAGGTGCTGTAGAAGCCCGGGGTATATGCGAGGACTGTGCACTGGAAATGGGATTAAAAGAAGTCCCGGCGATAAGCAATCAGCATTATTACAATTAAGAATGCAAATTTAAGAACTCAAAATTAACTGCGAAGCAGTTTAAGTGGGGGCCTGATTACAGGTGTCCACATTTGCCTGTGGGGAGGCTGGAGATTGAATTATCGTTTTCTGCAAAAAATTAATGACTGCCTGCAAAAGAAAGAAAGTGTTCTTCTGACCGGCCTGGCAGGAACAGCCAGGACTTTCCTTATAAACGAAATTTTCAAAGAAAAAAAGCATAAGATCCTTTGTCTGCTTCCCAGTGAAGAAAAAGCCTATGACCTGGCCCGCGAACTTCAAAGTTTTGTCTCCCGGGATAAGATTTTTCTTTTTTTGGGGCGGGATTATTTCTTTTTAAAACAAAACAGTTCTCCAGTGGAAACTGCTCGTATCATGGCCCTGGAAGAATGCTTGCTCTATCCGCGGAGGCAGGCTTTTATAATAGCCAGTCCGGCTTCCTTTATTTTTCCCATCCTGTCCCCCCGCAAAATGAAGGAACTGACTTTAAAATTGAGAGTAGGAGAGGAAAAAGCTTTAGAAGATATTATCAGGCAAGTAGTTGACAGCGGATACCAGCGGGTCCATACCATAAGCGGACCGGGCCAGTGTGCGGTACGGGGAGGCATAGTGGATATTTATTCCATGAGTGCCAAACAACCCTGGAGGATGGAATTTTTCGGAGACTATATTGAATCCATACACCGCTTCGATATTGACAGCCAGCGAACCGGCATCAAGGAAACAGCAGTTACGATAAGTCCTGCTGATGAGTTATCCGGAAAGGAACTGGATTCCACTCTGCTGGATTACTTTCCCGCTGAGATGCATGTTTTTTTCGATGAACCCCGGGATTTTTTCCGCTCTTTTGAAAAAAGCAGCAGGAGATACCGTGAAGCACTAAAAGAGGCTCACAGGGAAGAAAAAACCATACGAGAAATTAGCCTGCTCGATCCGGGAGAGCTTCGCGAGAAATTGCATTCGCTCACAGCTGTATATCATTCGTTTTTCCCTGCCAGCATACCTCAGGTACAAGTAGGCATGATGGAAAATATTTCCCAAAAAGAGATGGAACCCTTTTTCAATAATTATGAAGGTCTTTTTACCCGCCTGCAGGACTGGCTTAAGAAAAATTATACCGTGCAGTTGGCGGTAAAAAGCAAGGCAGCTCGGGAGCAGATAAAGAAAGATCTCCTGGATCATCACATTACTAATGTAGAATTAATTGACAGGAAAATAGAAAAGGGTTTCAGCAGCCAGACCCTGTCCCTGGCAATAGTATCCCAGGAAGACATCTGGGGGAAGAAAGCCGATAAAAGGCTCAAACAGCGCAGAAGGAGAGAAGAAAAACTCCTCCTGGAAGATCTGCAACAGGGAGATTATGTAGTCCATGAAGCTTATGGCATCGGTATTTTCAGGGGAGTAAGCCAGGTAGAGACAAACGGGATTACCCGTGAATATATCCTCCTGCAGTATGCGGGAACTGACCGCCTTTACCTGCCGCTGGATAAGGTAGACCTGCTTTATAAATATATCAGCTCCGGGGAAAAGGAACCCCGCTTGAGCAAACTGGGCGGCAGTGAATGGGAGCGCAAGAAAAAGAAAGCAGCTGAATCCGTACAGGAAATGGCAGAAGAACTGCTGACCCTCTATGCTGCCAGAGAAACCCGGGAAGGATATGGTTTTTTGGCTGATACTCCCTGGCAGAGACAGTTTGAAGACGATTTCCCTTACCAGGAAACACCGGACCAGTTAAAGGCGATAAATGATGTGAAAAAGGATATGGAAAACAGCCGGCCTATGGATCGGCTGATATGCGGCGATGTTGGCTACGGAAAAACAGAGGTGGCTATGAGGGCTGCCTTTAAGGCAGTGATGGATGGGAAACAGGTAGCAATTCTGGTTCCCACTACTGTACTTGCTGAACAACATTACCAGACATTTAAAGAAAGATTTGAAGAATATCCCGCAATTATTGAAACCCTAAGCCGTTTTCGTTCTGCCAGGGAACAGAAACAAATAGTATCCGACCTGGGAAAAGGAGTCACTGATATCATCATAGGGACTCACCGTCTGCTTTCCAGGGATGTCAGGTTCAAAGACCTGGGACTTCTGATAATAGACGAAGAACACCGTTTTGGAGTAGCTCAGAAAGAAAAAATCAAGGCTATAAAAGAAATGGTCGATGTAATCAGCCTTTCTGCTACCCCTATTCCCCGAAGCCTGCATATGGCTCTCAGCGGACTCCGGGATCTGAGTGTAATCGAGACCCCGCCGCCGGAGCGCTACCCTATTACTACTTATGTACTGGAATATAATGAAGAAGTAATCAAGGAGGCTGTAGAAGCTGAGATAGAGCGGCAGGGACAGGTTTTCTTTGTGCATAACCGCATTGAGGATATATATATAGTGAAGGATAAGCTTGAGGAGCTTCTTCCTCAACTGAGCATTTGCATAGGGCATGGCCGCATGAAGGAAAATGAGCTGGCGAGAATAATGATGGACTTTGTCCAGGGAAAATACCAGCTATTACTGTGTACAACAATAATTGAATCCGGGCTGGATATGCCCAATGTGAACACCATAATAATAGATGGAGCCGATAAGATGGGGCTGGCCCAGCTCTACCAGTTGCGCGGTAGGGTAGGACGCTCCAACCGGATTGCCTATGCTTATTTGACTTTTCGTCCGGATAAGCTGATTACTGAAGACGGACAGAAAAGATTAAATGCCATTCAACAGTTCAATGAACTGGGAGTAGGAATGAAAATTGCTTTGAGAGACCTGGAGATCAGAGGAGCCGGCAATATCCTGGGAGCGGAACAGCATGGACATATTCAGGCACTGGGCTTTGACCTCTATTGCCGTTTGCTGGAACAGGAGACTGCTCGTCTTAAAGGGACAGTGCCCAGGGAAAAACATGATGTACAGATGGATATTGATGTGGACTATTATATTCCTGACCAGTATATACCCGATTCCGGCAGTAAAATGCGGATATACCGGCGTTTATTACTGGCGGCCAACCAGGACGAGCTGCAAGAAATCAGGGAGGAAATGCTGGATCGTTTCGGCAAATTGCCGCGGCCTGTGGAAAACTTTTTGCGCATAGCATCATTGAGAATTTTGGCCCGGGCCAAGGAAATAAAATCATTAAGACGGAAAGGGCGGCAAATAGAGATAGAAATGAACAAAAACTCGTCTGTGGATTTTAATACTTCGGGCAGGGAGTTTAATGTTAGGAAAGTAAATAACAAAACCCTCTTATTACTTAAGGAAGACACCTCACTGGAAGGACTTAAAGGGATTTTGGAAATGATATGAAGGTGAGACTTGAAACGTAAAACGTTAGACGCTAGACGTTAGACGCAAGACGCTAGACGCTAGACTAGACGTCAGATGTTAGACGTTAGACGCAAGACGTGGAGCGTTAAACGTTAGACGAGTAAAACTATGAACATCTTTCCGTTTCCCGTTTCACATCCAGTGAGTCTGCAGACCGGCTTGCCTTACCCCTTTTCACGTTTTACGTCTCTCGTTTCCCATCTCTCGTCCAGGGGAGCCTGCAGACCGTTGCCTTTCTGTGGGGCTGGAGGTGGTTTAAACAGTAATATCCCGGCCAGCAGGAAGGGTATGCCTATATAGAAAAAACTGAATAAAGGCGGGGCCACCTTTTCCCAGATAATGTACAGCATATCTAGGTTGGGACTTATTAAAGTTGATGAAAAGCCTAAAATAAGTGCTGTGGGCATTGCCAGCAAACGGTAATCTTTTAACTGGAAAACCTGCTGGCAGGTGTAGCAGGCCATAAACCAGTGTATGGAAATGGAAACAAAAATCCCGGCTATAAATAGAGATATAAATATTATTTCTATATTTTTGATAAAGCCGCCTATGGAAGTGGCACGGGCGATAGTAAAAAGAGGAAAGGTTAAAGCAGCAGTCAAGGCTGCTCCCTGGCCAATAATAGAAACAAGTGACATTAATGATGCCAATACTATAAACAACAGCAAAGATAAAAAAAGCATTCGGGGGATTTTGCTGCGGTTATTAGAAAAATATGACAGGGTAAGAATGATAAAAAAGCTTCCTATATGCCACAAGGGTTGAAAGCTCGCATTAATGAAATTTCGAAAGCTGACATAGCCAAAAGGCATTAAATTTTTGCAATCCGCTCCTTGTGTCCCCAGGATCATCATCAATACCAATAGAGGAAGAAAAAGGAAAAAAATAACTTCACTGACACGGGCAAAAACTACTATTCCACTGCGGACAGCGTAAAAAGCTGGCAGCAGCATCAAGGTGATCAGGACACTGACGGGGATACCGGGGGAGGTAGTGCTTTCTGCGAAGCTGACAAAGGAACGCAGGGACATTATGCTTGACAGCAGGAAAATAAAAACATAAGTAAGTCCCAGCAATTTGCCTGCTATCCGTCCCAGGTGATCTTCCAGCATAAGAGGAAACGAACGGGAGCTCTTCTTGAGTATATAGATATATATGTAAATAATAAGTATTCCGGGAAGGAAACTGGCTAAAACCGCCAACCAGCCGTTATTGGCCGCTATGTCTGCGACTATTTTTGGACATAGGATATAAGCACATGACGCGATTGCTACAAAAAAAATGCTGAAGATCTGGTTATTGCTTATCCTGGGCATTAAGTGTTTCCCTCCTTTTTAGTAAAACGTGAGGCGTCAAAGGTTAAGATGTAAAAAGTTAAATGAAGACGTTTGCGTCTCACGTCTCACATCTCACCTCTCACCTCTTACTTCTCACGTTTCACGTCTTACGTCTTACGTCTTACGTCTAACCTTCGAGCATATTGGCCAGTTCAATAAAGGGATTATAAAGGGGCCAGTGGCACAGCTGCACCATTCCCAGATAAAAACCCATAAGCAAAAAGACTGTAAATACAGCTAACTCCCTGTAGCTGTGCTCTTTAAACAAGCTGGGGACCTCAAATAGGATTATTCCTATGACCATGACCGCAAAAAGCCATACCATTGTGCATGCTCCTTCTTAAATATAATAGAAATCAGGGATTGTTTTAGCAGACGCAGATAAATACCAAGGTTTTTTCTTTATTTGCTTTACTTAGCAAAAGGCTTTTAAGATCCTTCAGCTTTGCCTCAGGATGACAGTATAAAATACTTGTCTAATGATACGGAAAAACTAATTATGCAAAATCCACCTTAGTTCTTTTGTTTGCTTAATCCGAGTCTATTTCAATTATTGAATTTGAATGCCTGTTCCAGTAAGTAACTCCGTCTGATCTTAAAATCTACGCTGATTTCACTTTCCACCCGGGCAAAATCCTGGGGCCAGTTATTTTTTAGCTGTTCCCATTCCTGCGGACAGTAACGGCTGATGTTTAAGCCCCAGCCCAGTATGTCGCTTTTTAAGAGCTGGGCTTTGTCTATACATTTCTGTATATCTCTCTTTATGGTCTTATTTGCTGCTATTTCAAGGTTTTTTATCATTGCCTGGCTTGAAAGGTCTGTTGGATTGCTTTGTTCATAAAAATTCCCTTCAGCTTCTATTTTTATATTCATCTTAATTTTGTTTCCTTCCAGCACGGATTCAACCTGAGCCCGGGAGCGAATTAATTCCAGTGTAACCGCGTTTTGCAGTATGCCTTTATCCGTATTGCCAGTTGGACTTTCAATAATAAACAAACCTCCTGATATCATCTGGGGACTCAAATAGCGAAAGCCCCTGCTTTCCTGCTCGTTAAGAGAGCCTACCATACTCTGGTCCCTGAATACTGCGGTTCCCTCCAATTTAAGTCTTTTTTGCTCCCCGCTTTTTTCTATAATGACCTGTGGAATTACCGGTTCGATACCGGCGGTGGCTGATTTATATAAAAAGTCCTTTTGTTTAACTGGAATATAAATACCTATCTGTTTTTCCTGAGCTTTAATCATTTTTTCCAGAGCCAGAGCCGAATAATTCTCCGGGGGAACTTCAATCCTGTATATCTCCTCGGGGCTGGTTCCTTTGGAGAGGAAAAGAAATAAATTGTTACGCAAGAAACGGTTGCGCGCAAGAAAATCAACAACAAGCCCAATATCCTCCCGGGCCAGTTTCTCGCTCATAATCATAGTGTCGGTCATAGACCAAACGGGTGTCCGCGGCAGGGTCAGGAAAACCCGGCGTGCCGCTTCTGCAAAACCCTGTCCGGGTTCTGTTACTATCATGGACAGGGAGCCATTAGACCCTGCTTGCTGCATTCGTGGTTCAGGCAGGGCCAGCTGTGCCGAGAAAACCTTCTGTTCTCCCTTAATGTCTACACCGTATCCCACTACTATTACAGTTTCATCAACTTCCAGGCGGTTGTAGCATCCAGAAATAATCAAACTACTGAGCAATATAATTGTTACAATTAAGCGCCTGTGCATTTTAACCCCCATTATTGTTGCTGGCTTTTTTCTGTCTGCTCCGATTTTGCATTCTGTCCATATATGGACGATTGGTGTTCATCGTCCAGGGACGGCGCAGCAGTATATCAGAAATCTGTGCCCGGTCAAAGGGAGCTACCGGTGACAGGTAAGGCTGCCCAAGAGAACTAAGGGATGCCATCCTGATTAACATCATCAAGAGGCTTATTAATATCCCGAAAAAGCCCAGTAATCCTGACGCAAAAAGTATGCCAAAGCGGGCAATACGGATTATAGTACCGGCATTATATGCGGGTGATATGAATGAGGCAATACCCGTAAAGGCAACCACTACAACCATGGGAGTAGAGACCAATCCTGCTTTAACGGCTGCATCTCCTATTATTAATGCTCCTACTATACTTACTGCAGGGCCTATAGCCCTGGGCAGTCTGAGACCTGCTTCCCGCAGGAGTTCAAAAACTGACTCCATTATCAGGGCCTCAACAAAAGCGGGGAAAGGGACCCCTTCCCTCGAGGAGGCAATAGTTAAGTACAGGGAGGAGGGGACCACTTCCTGATGATATGAAATAATTGCCACATACAGGGATGGCAGCAAAAGGGCTATAAAGAAAGCAATAAAACGCATGATCCGGAATAGAGATGCAGGAACAAAGCGCTGATAATAATCTTCGCCTGTTATCAGGAATTGGGGAAAAGACGTAGGCACTATCAGGGCCATAGGTGAACCATCCACCATTATACATACCCTTCCCTCCAGGAGGTGTCCGCAGACCCGGTCTGGTTTTTCGGTGTATTCCACTTGAGAAAAGATGGTCCACTTCGTATTCTCCAAAAACTCTTCCAGGTACCCCGTATCCAGTACACCGTCAATGTCTATTCCAGACAAGCGGTCTTTAACCTCATCAACCAGACCTGCCGGGGCAATATCCTCCAGGTAACATACTGCTGTATCAGTTTGGCTGATCCTGCCTATAAGCAGGCTCTCGATTTTTAACTGTGTTGATTTCAGCCTGCGTCTCAGGAGCGCGGTATTTAAACGCAGTGTTTCATTGAAGCCCTCTTTGGGGCCCTGAATAGTGGATTCATTCTCCGGGGTTTGTATGGCCCGGGTATGCCAGGAACGGGTTCCAGCTGCCAGGCCTTTTTGGTTGCCATCCACTAAAAGTACAGTATCACCTGAACATATATGATGGCATATTTCCTCTAAAGTCGATACGGGTTTCACCTCGGCCAGCGATAATATATGCTCCTGTATTTGCTGTAAAAGGGCTTTCTGTTCAAGGGGATGGCTTTCTTTTTCCAGCATATTTATTTCCAGGAGCATAGGTTTTAACAGGTTTTCTTCAATTTCAGTTCTATCTACCAGACCATCAAAATATAGCAGGACACAACGAGTTTCCTGCTGTCTGCCAAAGGTAAATTCTCTGATAACTACATCGGAACAGGCATTTAATAAGGCTCTCAGCTGCTCAATATTTTCCTGAATATTTACAGATAAAGCTGCGGATACCCTATTCGGCAGCTGCGGCTTCGTATCTGCTTTTCCCTTATTGAGATAACGCATAATGGCTGCTCCTTGCTTAGAATAAATACTATTGGTCAGATAGGCTCATGAAAACGGTAACAGGGTATAAGAATATATTCTATATATGATAAGTTTGGATAAAAAAAGGCTGCTTTATGCACGCCAAAAAGATCCCCTGAAAAAATAAATTATTTAAGTTCACATAAGACAGAAACTGAGCACTAAGGGGAATTTTTGACACGGGCTCGCCATGCTCGCACACAGATCCTGCGGACGCAGATTAACACAGATTCTTTTTATAGTTTTGGGTTTGGTGAATACCAGAAATTGAGTTGATAGTTAAAAATTTTCTGTTGTAGGGGCACCCGCAAGGGGTGCCCCTACATATAAAAAATCAGTCTCAAGGTGGCAAGAACCCTGTCAGACTGTCATCCCCACGAGATCCCCACAAATCTCCTCACTATGGACAAAGTACCTTAATTTAAAAAAATTTAGGAAAAAAGCAATGTATTAACCATCAGTGCATCTTTGTAGAAATCCAATAAATATAAAAACATTAAAGAAAAAATCAGTGTGAATCTGTTAAGTCCGTGTGCGAGCGTAGCGAGCCTGTGTCAAAAAAATTTCCTTGCTGCGCAGTCTCTGGCAAATGTAATGGCAGCTTGCTTTTTCTTAGATCCCTGGAATTGTGTAAATCATAAAAATCATTGAAATCAGTGTCATTCCAAACTAAGTATTAAAAGACCTCGAGTTCAATTGTTTCCTTATGTGCTTTTCCCGGATTCTGGACGTTAGCAGGATGATGCTGGGGTAGAAGAGGTAAAAGGGGACAGTCAGCAAGGGCAGGGTTTTTTCTGCTTCCTGGAGATATTCAAGATCCGAAGGGAAAATATAATTTGTCAGGATTATAATCAGGAGGCCCACAGGAAGTATGAGCGGACGGAATTGTTTCAGGGAAAACAATTCCTTTAATCCCAGCAAAAAACTTTTATAGGCAAGCAAACTGGCGATAAAGCCCATTATCAAGAGGGGGAAAAAGAAAAACAGTTCAACCCGGCGAAGGAAATCCGCGAAATCGATCAAACGATGTATTTCATAAAAAGGAACCCTGGCAGCCATAAGCATCTCCGGGCCCATTATGGCAATGCTTATGGCTGTCTTGAAGAGCAGTATGATCGCAGCCAGAAAATACCAGTAATAAATAAAGCGCTTTTTTTCACCCAGATCACTTATAAAAGGCAGAAAAACCGCGAGCAGACTCAGTTCTGCATAAGGCCAGGCAAAGGCGTAAAAAGCCCCTGCTATTACCGGTTTAACATCGGCCAAAACCGGAGTTAGATTCATGGGGTCCATGAGGTTATAAGCAATAATAAAAGACAGAAAAAACAGGAAAACACTGACCCAGATAAATAACTCGGCAAGACGGGCAATGTTTATTAGGCCTTTGTAGATACAGCAGGCAGCAGCCAGTATCAGAACACTCTGGAACAGTATATCGGGGATACCCCGGTAGATGATATTCAGAATAATAACCTGATTATGGAGATAGCGTAGGGCTACAGTGAAAATGACACAGACAAAAAGAAGGTTGAGCGTTTTGCCGGCTGCTTTTCCCAGAGCCAGTTCACTGACTCTTAATACACTGATGCCGGGAAACTTGTTATGAATACCCAGAAAGGCAAAAAGGACATAGAACCCCAGAAGAGAAGCCAGGATATTGGCTATCCAGGCATCTCTTCCTGCACCGGCTTCGGGAATATAAAACAGTGAACTTCCCTGCAGCAGGAAGAAGAGCAGGAAAGCAAACTGCTGAGTGGAAATTTTCTTGTTCATAGGAGTCCTCCATTTGCTCAGGTTCCAGTATAAAAAAAGCTGCAAAATGTATCTGCAAAAGGGCTTAATCTCTTCAATATTCCCCAGGGCTCAGGCATCAACTGCCAATCCAGCAAATAATCCAGCCCATAGAAAACTGCTGTCATAAGTATCAGCGAAGAAAAGACAAAGTCTTTCCACCCGCCTTCTCGCATTACTGCCGGAAGTTCGACAGAAATAAACAGGATGGAGAATATAGTCAAAACTAAAATCATAAACAGTCTCCTTATTATGGGTTTTCTAAAGACAAATGATTCCTAGCTCTTAAATTGGAATACCTGTTTACGCAGAACACTGCGTTTCAATTGGGTTTTAACCTGGATCTCGCTGTCAACTGAGGGGAACAAGTCATTCCAATCAGCTTGAAGCTCATTCCACAGTTCCGGCTGGTATCTGGCCAGGGTTCTTCCCCAGCCCAGGATATCGCTGTTCAACTCCTGGGCTTTGGTGATGCAGTCCCTTGTTTCTTCCGCAATTTTGTCCGCAGCCAGCTTTTCCAGTTTTGCCTGATTTTCTGCTGTCAAAAGATCAGCCATGGCATTTTCCTCATAAAAAGTGATTTCAGCCTCTATTTCCAGCTTCATTTTAATTTTATCGCCTTGCAGTACTGGCCTGCTTTTGCTCTTAAAACTCAAGACCTCAAAGGTCACTAACCCTCCGGATTCTGCCGGGGGCTCTACAATGATGATGCCCCCTTTATTTATATTTGATCTCAGCCAGCTGTATCCCCGGCTTTCCTTTTCATTCAGAAGGCCTATCATTTTGCGCCCCTTAAATACCGCGCTCCCATCAATCAAAAGCCGCTTTTTTCCGGATTCTTCACTAATAATTACCCGGGGAGCTACCGGCTCAACACCGGGGCTTACCAGGTCGGAAAAAAACTCTCTCTGGGTTATCGGGACATATATTCCCAGTTGTTCTTCCTGAAAGGATATGGTTTTTTCCATCCCGCGGGCGGGAAAACTGACCAGGGGTGAAGCGGCCCCGAAAATCTCGCCGGGAGTGGCGTTCCCGGCAATTAAGAGTGTAAGGTTGTGCCGGACATGGCGGGTGCGGAATAAGGCGTCCATAATCAGGCCCATATCCTGCCGGGCAAGCTTTTCTCCTATCACCTGTATGTCTGAATGTGACCATAAAGGCACCCGGGGTAAAGAAAGAGTAATCCGGCGCGCTGCTGTCATAATACTATCCCCCGAAGCTGTCTGGACTATAACTTCGGGCTGGCCTGGTACAGCCTGCTGAGGGGCCACCGGCTTGGCAAGCTGGGCAGACACGTCAATTTGGCCATTATCTGCCAGTTCCACCCCCAGCCCGGTAACGATAACCGCATCATTTATTTCCACTATATTCCAGCATCCATTAATGAAAAGAGACAAGATCAGAATAATGCTGACAGATAATCGTTTCATTCAATAACATCCTTTTATTTCCTGTGCACCTGGAGGTTTCATACAGAAGGCCAGGTTCAATGGCTTATCCAGGGAGCAAAGGGATTTGGCAGAGGCCAGCCATAAAACTGAGCCAGGCCCATGTACAGTGCTATTAAAAATACCAGAGAGAATACCCAGAGTTCCCTCATCATCTGCTTTTTTAAGAGGGATGGCACTTCCAGCAAAACCATGAGAATATAGATTAATGCCAAATAAACTATCATAAACGCACTTCCCCGGTGGAATTATTATCTGAAAACAAAAGAACTGTCAGTAAGGTAGCTTCTTCTGATATTGAATTCAACCCTGATATCAGTATCGACCCTGGAGAAAAGGTCGGGCCAGTCCTCATTTATTTTCTGCCACAGGTCCGGATAAGCAGCTTCAATCATTCTGCCCCAGCCAAAAATGTCACTGCCCAGTTTTTGCGCCTTATCAATACAGAGCTGGATTTCATGCTGTATTTCCTTATTGGCAGTTTCCTCGATTTTCTTTATCATTCCCAGTTTCAGAACCTCTCCGCTGAAATCCTGTCCATAATAATTGCCTTCAGCTTTAAGGGATATTTCCATAATAATTTTGTTGTCCTTTAGCAACGGTTTTATTGCAGCCTGAGAACGGGTCAGTTCCAGGGTTATCAGGCCTTTTTCGCCTTTAAAGGGAGAAGAAATATCCATAATTCCGCCCTGTATTATTCCCGGGGTTTGCCAGCGATAGCCGCGGCTTTCCCGCTCATTGAGCGATCCTACCATTTTATGGCATTTAAAAACGGCTGCTCCATCCAGCTTGATAAAACTGCCTTTCTCATCTTTTTCCAGTGTAACCTGAGGGACCAGGGGTTCGATTCCCGGGGTTCGGAGTTTAAATAAAAAATCCCCCAGGGTGAGCGGTACATATATTCCGAGTTGTTTTTCCTGAATTTTGAGCATTTTGGCAATAGCCGGATAGGAATACGGCTCCAGTGGAGCTTCAGCTTGCATAATTTCTTCGGGGGTGGCCCCGATGGCTATGGCAATTATGGCGCTTTTACGGGTATTGCGGTTACGGGAAAAAAAATCAGCAAACAGAGCTGCATCATGGCGGCACATATTTTCTCCCATGACAAATACATTGGTTTGCGCCCATAATGGAAAGCGCGGTAATACCAGATTGCTTTTCCGGGCCGCTTCAGTGATTGTCGCACCCCTGGCAGAAACTATTTCAAATGGAAGCTGATCAGCTGGCAGGGGCTGGGATGGATCAATAGGTTTGGCCAGCTGTACAGATACGGTGTATTCCTGGTTCTCCCACTCCAAGCCCAGGCCGGCAGCTACGGCTGCATTGCCGATTTCTACGGGGTGACAGGCACTGAGCGACATAAGAAGGGCAAGCAATAAAAACAGGGGCAGCCATTTCTTTTTTCTGATGGTCACCGTGTATTATTCCCCCCTGTTCTGCCGCTGCTGGTTTAGCATTCCTTCCAGGTAGGGACGCTGGGTGTTGCTGAACCAGGGGCGTCGGACCACAATATCCGTGATTTGCTTGAGATCAAACGGAGCCAGGGGAGAAAGATAAGGCAAACCGAAAGAAGACAGTGAAACCATGCGGCTCAACATTAAGAGCAGCATTATCATTATGCCCAGGAATCCCAGGAGAGCCGAAGAAAACAAAAAAGCGAACCGGGCGATGCGGATAATCATTCCGGCACTGTACGAGGGAGAAATAAAGGAAGCTATACCGGTAAAGGCTACCACCACCACCATGGGTGTTGACACCAGCCCGGCCCTGACTGCGGCATCGCCTATTATCAATGCCCCCACTATACTTACTGCCGGACCTACGGCGCGTGGCAGGCGCAGTCCTGCTTCACGCAGCATTTCAAAGGTGGTTTCCATTATCAGGGCTTCCACAAAAGCGGGAAAGGGGACTCCGCGGTGAGTCGCGGCTATGGTTAATAAAAGGTCGGTGGGAATCATTTCATGATGGTAGCTGATTACTGCCACATACAGTGAAGGGAGCAACAAGGCTACCCAGAATGCCAAAAAACGCAAAATACGAAAAAGTGAGGCTGCATAATAATGAGTATAATAATCCTCAGGGGAAATCCAGAACTGAGGGAATGAAACCGGCAGTATAAGTGCCATGGGAGAACCGTCTACCATAATGCTTACCCGGCCTTCCAGCAGCTGTCCGCATACATGATCAGGTTTTTCCGTATGTTCGACCTGGGAAAAAAGGGTTTTTTTATAGTCTACAATCAATTCGGTAATATAATTGCTGTCCAGAACAGCATCGATATCTATTTTTTCAAGCCTTTGTTTTATTTCTTCCACCAGTGCCGGCGGGGCTATCCCCTCTATATAACACAGAACTACATCAGTCCGGGTGATTCTTCCCAGGACAAAGCTTTCCATTTTTAAACTGCTGGACTTTATTCTTCTCCGCAAAAGAGCGGTATTAAAGCGCAGTGTTTCCGAAAAGCCTTCCTTGGGGCCGAAAATCACTACTTCATTTTCCGGGGTTTGTACAGGACGACCCTGCCATAAGCGGGTTCCAGCCACCAGCCCTTTGCTGCTGCCATCAATCAGCAGGACTGTGTCACCGGAATTAATGTGATGGCATAGCTCATCAATAGATTCCAGCATTTTGAGATCGGCAAGTGAAAGGATATTTTCTTTGATTATAGCGAGATTATCCTGATCCAAAACAAAATCTTGAAGCATATTTACTTCCAGCATGATTGGTTTCAGCAGGTGCTCTTCAAGCTCTTTACGATCTACCAGCCCGTCAAAATATATCAGCAGAGCACGTTTTTTAAAATCCCGGCCAAAGTTGAATTCTTTTAAGACAGCATCTGAACATCCTTCCAGGCGCTCCTTTAGCTCCCGGAGGTTTTCATCCAGGTTGGCGGATATAGCTTGGTTTGCCTTCATCGGGCAGTTGTTATTTTCCCGCAGGTTTTTTCGCTTGCTGATGTAGCGCATGTTTTTCCTCCTATAGCGGATAGTTGATATCAATAGAGGATTTTGCATAATTAGCTTTTTAATATGATTCGTTGGGTACTTTAGTACTGTCATACTTAAGGCAATGCCGAAGTATCTTAAGATTCACCCTCCGGGCACTACTGATCTTCGCTTCGCTAACAATTGTAAAGGAATATTCCCAAGCCGGTTCTTTGACAGCGAATATTTTGGTCTTTTTCTATTTTTACCCGCTGCTACTAATTTATTCAGAAAATTGACCGCAATCTTCTTCAGGATTATTGCCTGCAGGATTCCCCCTGGCATTTATTTCCGGATCTGGCTTGAAGAGCGCAATTAAAAACAACAGGAATGGAATAAAAACAAAAAAAGCTAAGTAGACCATCGGAACAACTTGTTCATAGAGCCGGGTGAGTTCCCAGAGGTTTTGGCTTATCAGGATACAGCCAACCCCTATGATAACTGAGCTGGGAGCAGCCAGGAAACGATAATCCCTGAGTCCGAATACATACTGGGCAGTATAACAGGCCATGAACCAGGGTATGGTTACCGTTCCGAATATACCCAGTATCCAGATTCCAATAAAAACAATATCCAGATTTTGAACAAAATCGCCAATCTGTATTATGGATACGGCGGTGAAAGTGGGGAAAGTAAGTATAATACTGGATTGAACACCGAAAAGCATGATAACTGCAACGACAGTAAGACTTATTATGAGTATATAGGTAAAAAGCGCCTTGATTGCGATTCTGGCGGCCTGTTCTTTTTTTCTTAAAAAATAGGCAAAAGTGAGCACCGGCATCATTTTTCCGAAAACAAAGGAAGCAAACAGTATTCCCACGAACAGATTCTGGTATTCCAGGTAAGCGAAGGGCAGGAGGTTTTCCGGGTCGGTGTTTTGATTAAAAGCCAGCAGCAGGATAATTGCAGTGAAAAGCATACCTGTTGGCACTATAATCTCTGCAATGCGCGCCATACTCGTTAAGCCGGTTTTAATACTGACCAATCCGGCCAAAAGCAGCAGAGCAATCAGAATACTTATGGGAGTGGCGGGTAAAACATTGGTTACCATGAAATCTACAAAAAAACGCAGAGAAAAGCTGGCTGCCAGTATAAAAACAATTATGTAGAAAAAACACAGTATTTTATTGAGGGGTTTTCCCAGGTATTCTTCAAACATCAGAGGAAAGGGGTTTTTACTTTTCTTAATAAGGCAAGCATATAAGAAGATAATTAAAATACCGGGTACAACAGCCAGTAAAGGGGCAATCCAGGCATTTTGATATAAAATAATAATCAGCCTCTTGGGTGCCTTTAAAAAAGCCACTGGCATTACCAGGAGGATTAGCATACAGTATAACTGGAAATCTGTCAGGCGTTTCATATATTAATTATCTCCTAAAAATTTGCTCCACAAATATTTTCACCAAAAGGCAGATTAATATGACAGATCTGGAAAGATTTTTTGCTCCGGGGATATTGGCTCAAGGGAGATCCTGTCTCACAGCCGGCAAGTTTAGCCTCCGGGAAGAACCAAAAATTATTTTTTCTAAGCTTGATGGTAAAAAGTGAATAAAAGGGGATTTTGAGTTATATACTATCATTGAGAAAGAAAACAGGATTTTCAATTTTTTGAAAAAAGGAGGGATAATAGTAAATTGAAAGCAACAGGAATTGTTCGCCGCATAGATGACCTGGGCAGGGTTGTCATACCCAAGGAGATTCGCAGGACTTTACGTATTCGTGAGGGTGACCCTCTGGAAATTTTTGTTGACCGTGAAGGTGAGGTAATACTCAAAAAATATTCCCCTATTGGAGAACTGGGGGATTTTGCCAAGGAATATGCAGACTCGCTGCACGAGACCATAGGCCATATTTCTATGATAGCCGACCGTGATGTAATTATTGCCCTGGCAGGAGCCAATAAAAAAGAATTTCTTGGAAAAGCCATTGGCAAGGCTGTGGAAAGAGCACTGGAAGAAAGGACTACCCTGGTAATAAATGATATTCAGGCAGCAGACGATGAAGACCTGCATGTTATAGAGAGTGAGGATCGGGAATATACCATCAAATCTCAGGTAATTAGTCCTATTATTACCCAGGGGGATCCTATAGGGGCGGTGATTATTGTCAGCAAGGAAACGGGCAGCAAACTGGGGGATATGGAAATCAAGCTGGCTGAGACAGCAGCAGGTTTTCTGGCTAAACAGATGGAGCAATAAGATTGATATTTTATAAGCGGTCTTATTTATAAAAGATAAGATCGCTATTTTTTTGTCAGAACGTTTTGTGTTAAGAAATATGCTCATCGGAAAACTCAAAATAAAAGAAAAAGCGTTAGCTTTTTTACAATAATTACTAATTATTAATTACTAATTACCAATTAGCAACTGGGGTGTGGGTGCTTACTAGAAAGGAAGCCGTCAGTTTTCCTTTCCTGAATTACTAAATTAATTACTAATTACTAATTATGGTATAATAGAGCTCACGAAAACAGGGAGGGCAGAATGAATAAGAAACAGGATTTCCTGAAGGGTGCCATGGTACTGAGTATCGCAGGCGCTATCAGCAAAATACTCGGTGCCGTTTACAGGATACCGCTGGCCCGCTGGCTGGGTGGAGAAGGCATGGGCTTGTACCAGATGGCCTATCCTATTTATACTACTATTCTGGCCCTGGCTACTGCGGGGGTGCCGGTGGCTATTTCTGTTCTGGTTTCCCGTAAGGAGACACAGGGTTATTCGGGTGACAGCCGCAAGATATTTCGGGTATCCCTGCTGCTGCTGTTTATATTTGGAATAATATTGACTTTATTGGTGATGCAGTCGGCAGAGTTTTTAGCCAGCTTTGTACTCAAGGATGCCCGCGCTTATTATCCTATTTTTGCTGTAGCACCGGCTATCTTTTTTGCCGGTTTGATGTCAGTCTTTCGGGGCTATTTCCAGGGACACCAGTCAATGCTGCCTACAGCTGTATCCCAGGTAATTGAACAGTTATTCCGGGTTACTGCAGTGCTGGTTTTAGCCCTGTTTCTTTTGCCCAGGGGATTGGAATTTGCTGCGGCAGGAGCTACTTTCGGTGCAGTAGTAGGAGGAGCAATAGGATTACTGGTTCTCATTGTATTTTTTATCAGGTTTAAAAGGTCGGAAAATCAGGACGGAAAGCAGATCCTGTATTCAGGTGCCAGCTCTGTTGATCTGGCCAAGGAAATGGTTTACCTGGCAATTCCGGTATCATTCGGAGCGGTGGTTCTGCCCCTGGTACAGATGCTGGATGCGGTCATTGTTCCGGGACGCTTGATGGCTATAGGCTATACCACTTCGCAGTCCACTGCTTTATATGGTGAGCTGGCAGGTATGGCTGCAGTTCTGATCAGTTTGCCCACAATTTTTACCATCTCTATTGCCACCAGTCTGGTTCCGGCTGTTTCCCAGGCCCTGGCAGGAAACGAACGGGAATTGCTTAATACTCGTATAAACTACGGTTTTAGAGCAGGGATGCTTATTTCTCTGCCATGTGCAGCCGGTCTTTTTATCCTGGCTTTTCCTATATGTGACCTGTTGTATGACACACCATCTGCCGGCATAGCCCTGGAGCCCCTGGCTTTTTCCTGTATAGTCCTGGCTGCCTTTCAGTTGTCCAGTGCTGGTTTGCAGGGTATAGGAAGGCCGCAGATAGCCATGCGCAACCTGGTGGTTACTGGAATACTCAAGGTGATTCTTAATTATTCGCTGACCAGTGTTCCCATGTTAAATATCAAGGGCGCTGCTATTGGTACGGTAATTGCTTTTCTCGTTGGCTCCCTTTTAAATATCTATTATCTGCATAAGCTTACCGGAGTCAGATATGAAGGAGGCAGATTCTTGAAAATATCTTTGATTACCCTTCTTATGGGTATTGCGGTCAAAATTTCTTATGGCATTGTGGTGGGAATGGATATCAGTTCACACATTGCGACGGTAGTAGCCATTTTCCTGGGGGTTTTAATATATGGAGGACTTCTCTTGATAATAAGAGAACTGGATATTGATATGCTTAAACGTATTGTTAAGGGAGTATGATTTTTGTGAGACGTGAGACGTGAGACGTGAGACGTGAGACGTGAGACGTGAGACGGTTTACGTTTAACATTTAACGTCTAACGTTTCACGTCTAACATTGGACAGGAGGAAACATTTGTATGAGTGAAAATGCTGAAGCCATTGAAAGGCTTATAGAAGTTATGGACAGGCTTTTGGGACCTGGAGGATGCCCCTGGGATAGGGAACAGAGCCATGAAAGCCTGAAAAGGTATTTGATAGAAGAAAGCTATGAAGTAATAGAAGCCATCGACGAAAAGGATATGAAAAAACTGCAGGAAGAACTGGGAGACTTGTTGCTGCAGGTGGTTTTCCATTCGGCTCTGGCAGAAAGAGAAGGGTATTTTGATTTTGCTGATGTTGTAGATACGGTAAAGGAAAAAATGATTAATCGTCATCCCCATGTATTTGGCACCATGGAATTGAACAGCAGTGATGATGTCTTGAACAAATGGGAGGGCTTCAAGAAAAAAGAAGGCAAGAAAAACCTGCTGGAAGGAATTCCGCGTATTTTACCAGCTTTAATGCGAGCTATGAAAATGCAGGAAAAAGCAGCCCGGGTCGGCTTCGACTGGCCGGAAATAGAAGGTGCCCTGGAAAAGGTCAGGGAAGAAGCGGAAGAATTGTGCATGGCCAGCAATCCGGATGAAGTCAAGGAAGAGATGGGTGATCTTTTCTTTGCCCTGGTAAACATCTCCAGGATGAAAAACGTGGAACCGGAGGAAGCTCTTCAGGCCTGTAACGACAAATTTGCCCGCCGTTTGCTCTATATTGAAGAGAAACTAAAGAAAGAAAAACAGCAATTTGAAGACCTGGAACTGGCGGAATTGGACAGGATATGGGAAGAGGCCAAGACCAAAGGTTTATAAAAAGGAGGATAAAGGGCTTAAGTTTTGAATTTTTTGCGAGAAAAGAAGGATAATATAAAATAACAGCGAATAGCCATAATATACCATTAAGCATAAGGAGGGATTCTTCTTTGAACAAGACAGAATTGGTAGGTCAGGTTGCAGGCAAACTAGGGATGACCAAAAAAGATGTGGAAAAAGTAGTAGCAGCTTTTTTCGATACTGTAGAGGGAGCTCTTAAAGAAGGAGATAAGGTGCAATTGATCGGTTTTGGCACATTTGAAGTAAGAGACCGGCAGGCAAGAAAGGGAAGAAATCCACAGACCGGCGAGGAAATAGATATCCCTGCTACCCGGGTTCCCGCCTTCAAAGCGGGTAAAGCTCTCAGGGATGCCATAGACTAAAAATGCGTCTGGATAAATTTCTCAAGGTATCCCGGATAATTAAAAGGCGAACAATAGCTAAAGATTTTGCAGACAGCGAAAGAGTCCTCATAAATGGTAGGGTAGCGAAACCGTCCAGTGAGGTAAAAAAGGGGGATACCATTACTCTTCAGATAGGAAGCAAAAAAACTGTATTTGAGGTACTTGACATTAAAGAAAATATCAGGGCAGCGGAAGCCAAAAATATGTATAGAATTATTGAGTAATGGGTGCCCGGAATTGAGTGGCAGGGGACGCTTCCTGTGTTGCGCAGAAACACGCAAAACAGGAACCGTCCCCTGTGTTTTGCATATTTTTAACTCAGGCAGCATATTTTTTAAAGGGATAAGTTATCCAGATATTATAAGGAGGCGTTAGTAATGTCTGAACACTCTCTTAAGTTGAACAACCGAAAGAGTATGGAACTCTCAGGAGTGAATAATGTAAACACTTTTGATGAAGAAGAAATCATACTGGAAACTGATTTGGGATTTCTCTATATACTGGGAAAAGAACTGCATATCAATATGTTGAACCTGGATGAAGGCAAGGTTGCTCTTCAAGGAGAAATAAACAGTCTGGAATACAAGGCACAGGGGACAGATATCAAAGCCAAAGGGAAGAATATTCTCAACCGCCTGTTAAAGTAACACCCGGTCCTGCAAGGGAAAATGCTCGCACAGATAAATTTATATTTGTTTGCTGCCAATTGCTTCTGCACACTTGCACACTTACTGCCAGCAAAGCATCAAAGACAGGGGGGATACTTTGTCAGGAATTCTGCTGCAACTTAAGTCCTTTATATTGACATTGATTATGGGAATACTCGCCGGGCTAATCTTTCATTTCTATCAAGTCACAATCAGAAGGGCCGGAATAGGAAGGATCCTTCTGTATATGCTGGACTTTTTTTTGTGGTTGATAATGATTTGCCTGGTTTTTCTTTCCCTGCTCTTGATCAATCAGGGAGAAATGCGGGTATATGTTTTTATTGCATTGCTTCTCGGTATTCTGATTTACATCAGGGTATTTGCTTCACGTCTGGAAGATTTCATGAGTAGAATAGCCAGAGTTTTGCTTTTCTTATTATCAAATCTGCATAAAAGATTGAAAAATTTCCTATATATAATAAAAAAACGGCTTATGGTGATGAGTAAAAAGAGAAACGGTGATCCCCCGGAAAATCAAGGGCCTGAATAAAAACAATAAATAATTTTTAAAAATTTCTTTTTCCAGGCAGGAATTTGTATCCTGTTTCCCGAAGAAATATGTACTTAAATTGTCCACAAATTGTGGATAAAATGTAGATAGAGTGTTGAATCAATGAAAATAGAAATCCGGGGAGCAGAAAGACTTAGCTTTAGAGAACGACAGGTGGTGGTGCTTAAGGAGATGGGAAAAAGCACAGAGCAAATCTCCAAAACATTGAATTTAAGCAGCAGCACTATTTCTACATTATATAGCCGGGCGCGTGCCAAAGGCTATGAGGTGGTTATTGTACTCCCTGCGGAAGTATTGGAAATATTTACTGGGGAGGATGAAAATGAATAAAGAGAAAGCCGTCAAGGGGTTTTCTAAAATAATTGTTTTGGGTGTAATCGGCTTTGTCCTTGCTTTTACCATAATTCCGGGGGCAAAGAATATTGCTGAATTGAATAGCCGCAAAGAAAACCTGGAACAAAAAAGGGCAGAAAATTATGCCAGGAATGAACAACTGGAAAAGGAATTAATAAATCTTGAGTCCCTGGATACAGTTGAGAGGATAGCCCGTGAACAATTAGGGATGGTAAAGGAAGGGGAAAAATATGTCATAACTGTTTTACCGGGTGAAAAAGAGGGAGAAAAATAAAGTCTTCTGATCTTTGATATTGACTACTGTGCTGGCATTTAATAAAATTATACTAGTTATATTTTTGAGGGGGATACTAATTTATATGCCTATTGAACAAAGTGATATCGTACCCGGAAAGATCGTTGAAGGCAAGGTGCAGGGAATTACCCGGTTTGGTGCATTTATTGAACTTGCAGGAGGGATAGTGGGACTGGTTCACATCTCCGAGATAGCTGACACTTATGTTAAGGATGTAAAGGATTTTATCAAAGAGGGAGACAGTGTAAAAGTCAAGGTGCTCAATGTAGCCGGAAAGAAGGTAGGTTTATCTATTAAACAGGCAAGCCCAGCGGCACCCAGGAAAAACGAAGGAAGACCGTTTGCTGAGAGGACCAATCGTCCTGTTCCTGATGGTGGTTCAAAAAGATACAATAATAACAGCAACCAGGCATCTTCAGGGAGATATCATGAAGGACAGGGTAATCGGGGCAGTAAACCGCCTGCAAGCCTTGATGATAAAATAGCTAAATTTTTAAAGGAAAGCGATGAGAGGATGCAGCCCCTGAAAAATAAACTGGAACCCAGAAGGCGTAATCGTTATAATTAATTTCTGCCCATAAGGCACTTTCTATTGGGAAGTGCTTTTTTGCTGCCAATATAGCTACGCATTTGCCAGAGACTACGACGTAGGAGTTTTGTTAGACACGGGCTCGCTACGCTCGCACACAGATCCTGCGGACGCAGATTAACACAGATTCTTTTTAATATTTTTAGTTTGGTGAACGTCAAAAATTATAGTTGATAGTTTAATGAAATACTCAGCTTCCATTAATGTTTTGTTCAGGATAATGGAAGCTATAGCTTCCGTTATCCTGAAAATCTAAATAAAAGCAATGTATTAACCATCAATTCACCTTTGTAGAAATCCAATAAATATAAAAACATTAAAGAAAAAAATCAGTGTAAATCTGTTAAATCCGTGTGCGAGCGTAGCGAGCCTGTGTCAAAAAAATTTCCTTGTTACGCAGTCTCTGTCGTATATTCATTAAAAAGATTTAAGGAGGCGGAGCATGAGATATGCTGCTATAGATATTGGGACAAATTCATGTCGCCTGTTAATGGCTGAAATACAAGACAATAAATTACTTACTCTGAGCCGGGATATGAAAACCACCCGTATAGGGGAAGGGCTTCATCAAAACGGGAATATAAGCCAAACGGCCATGGAAAGAACTATTGCTTGCCTGAACAGTTTCCTGAAAAATATAGGTGATTCTGGAATAGCATATTGCCGTATCGTCGCAACCAGTGCTCTTCGAGAAGCATTAAATCAGGAGGAATTTTTGAACCTGGTAAGGCAGAAATGTGGAACTTCCATAGAATTAGTAAGTGCCGAAGAAGAGGCACACTTGAGTTACCTGGGGGTAAAAAAAGGCCTGGATATCCAGGGAAACCCACTGGTAGCAGACCTGGGCGGGGGAAGCACAGAATTAATTGCTCAAAACGGGGGATTTTATTTTCTATCGCTCCCTCTGGGCGCAGTGAGGGCAACAGAACAGAGTATGTCAGTTGTGGAAATTGCTGATATCATTTCCCCGCTTGCCGCTGACAAGGGATTATTTAAAACAAATCCCCTGGTTTTTGTAGGAGGTACTGCCAGCAGCCTGGTAGCCATAAAAGAATCCATGACAGAATACCGCTCTGAGCTAATACATGGACAAAGCTTGAGCAGGAAGGAAATTGCTGACATATACGATCTTCTGGAGAGATTGCCATTACGGGTAAGGCAAAGATTACCTGGCCTGCAGGAAGAGCGAGCTGATATTATCCCTAAAGGGGCCTTGATAGTATTGTTGATAATGGATTCTCTGGGGAAAGAGAATATTATGGTAAGCGAAAGCGACTTATTGGATGGAGTTGTATGGAATACACATATGGGTAATAATTGATTGCAATAAATTATATGAAAAAAACAAATAATTATTTTAGCTCTGCAGGTATTGCACGCTTTATGTAGAATATAAGTTTTTTGGGGAGAAAAATTTGCCTGGTAATAAATTGCTGTTATTTCTAAATCGGTAAATAGTTCTTGAGGAAAAGCTTTATATATTCCTGTTTATTATTGGGGAACATACCCGGCATAAGGTTGTGAATTATGCACGGGTTATTAATAAGGAACTGCTTGTGGGGTGTGGCAGTTCCCTGAATGCCAGGAGAAAGGGGGGTCAAAAAAAGTCTGCTTTTAATCGAAATTTTTTAATATTAAGGAGAGTGAATGAGAGTATGAATTTTATGACTCCAGCCGAAATTTCGGCAGCAGCAGCAAATGCAGGTAAAGCAAAAACTGAACTGCCATTTGGGAAAATGTTTTTATTAGGTATTTTAGCAGGTGTTTATATCGGGTTTGGAGCAAACCTGGCTACAAAAGTCGGAGCAGCTCCTGATGCAGGCTCAGCGATGGGCATCTTCCTGTTTGGTGCGGTCTTCTCCGTAGGTTTGATGTTGGTTGTTATTGCCGGAGCAGAATTGTTTACCGGTAATAATATGGCGTGTATGATTTCTGCTTTAAACGGACAGGCAAGCTGGGGTGGCCTGCTGTACAACTGGGTAGTAGTTTGGGTGGCAAACTTACTGGGGTCCCTTTTACTGGTATATATTATTTACAATGGCAGTTATTGGGGAGATGTGGCTGCCCTCAGCGCCATGGGAACTAAAGCGGTTGCCATAGCCAAAGGTAAAATTACCCTGAGCTTTTTTGAAATCTTCTGTCGGGCTATATGCTGTAACTGGCTGGTATGTCTGGCTGTTTGGCTGGGATTCGCTGCCAAAGATGTTATCGGAAAAATCTTTGGTATCTTCTTCCCCATCATGGCTTTCGTATCCAGCGGATTTGAGCATTGCGTTGCCAATATGTATTTCATTCCCATGGGTATTACAGTTGCCAACGGCGCTGTTGATGCCACCGCAGAAGCATTTGCTATGACACCTGAAGCGGTAACATCCTTATTTACCTATGGCAACTTCTTTACCGTTAACCTTATTCCGGCTACTCTCGGAAATATCGTAGGCGGTGCTTTATTTGTAGCCTGTTTCTACTGGTTTGTTTATCTGAAAAAATAACAATTATCGGTATATATTATATTTAATAACAAAGAGAGAACCCGAAAAGGGTTCTCTCTTTGTTAGTTAGCGGGGAGATGACAGGGAGACGGGGTTGTTGACATCTTTTTCAAGGTGTCAACAACCCCGTCTCCCTGTCATCTGAGGTATCCTTGTGTTTACCCACACCACCTGTCCTGTGTCGATTGAACTTGATTATTGTATTAAAAAAAATATGCGACTCGCCCCCTAATTACAAAATTTCCCATAAGAGCTTGCTATAATGGATGGACAGGCTTGGCTTTAAGCAAATTCTGTGTTTAATTAACCCTGGCAGATGCTTTGCAGCCGGGTGGAGATGGGGGGAATAATGATGCTGGAGAAACTTGAAATATACCCTTATCAAAGAGTGGCAGAATCAGCAGCTCGCAAAAAGTCAAAGAAAAAATGGGATCCCCGGGCATTGTTCAAAAAACTCAAATGGAATGGGCGCATCCTGCCGCAAGCAAGCAGTATCTCTTTAAAGGATATGCTGAGCGTGGAGAATGGTCTGCTGGCACTGGGTGTTCTAATTATGGCCCGGGCATTTGTCCTGGGGGAGCTTTTGCCTTTCGTTTTTGCCTATATAGCAGCTTTTGGCGAAAAGGAAAAAAGCCGCAGTATTTTCCTGGCCTTTTTTGCTGTCCTGGGTTTTTGTACTGTATTGCAGGGCTTTGAACTCTGGTCCAACATACTTGCGGTTTCTATTATGGCGGGAATTATATATAATATTGAAATTCCTTCAGATAAAAGATTATGGGGGCTTCCTTTATTAACAATTTCCCTGGTATTTGTAATAAAAAGCCTCTTGCTTTTGTCTCAAGGACTTTCTTTATATACTGAAATGATTATAGTATTTGAGGCGATGATAGCTGGAGTCTTAAGCTTTGTTTTTATTAATGCCAGTGATGTGATAAATGAAAAGAAAGCATTGCCGAATTTTGCATTTGAAGATATTGCCGCCTTTCTGCTTTTGGGAATAGGAGTGATAATGGGGCTGCACGATATTGAGGTGGCAGGTTTGAATCTCAGCAGCATTTTATGCCGCCTGGGAATACTTATTGCTGCTTTTCTATGGGGAAGCGGCGGCGGCACCATGGTGGGAGTCATGTCTGGCATCATACCTTCCATATCATCCAGTATATTTGCACAAAGTCTGGGTATGTATGCTCTTTCCGGCCTTCTGGCCGGTCTGTTCAAGAATTTTGGCCGTCTGGGGGTAATAATAGGTTTTATGCTGGGTAATCTGGCTATTTCCCTGTTTTTACCTGAAAAACAGGCCAGTATTCTGGGGATATGGGAGACAGGTATAGCATCATTGATTTTCTTTTTTATACCGGATTCTCTTAAAGAGAAGGTTCCTGTACAAACCCTGGGACCTGTTCACAGTTTGCCGGGCAAGGAACTCCAGCATATCGACAGCAGGATGCAGGAAGCAGCCTGCAATCATATTGAAAATATTGCCGGAGTATTTGAGGAATTGGGCAGTACTCTTGTGGATGATAGTTCAATTAAGAGAAAAAAGCAGGAAACTGCTTATTTAAATTACCTTTATGATGAAATATCCCATGAATTTTGTGAAAGGTGCAGCCGTTATGAGATCTGCTGGAACAGGGAATGTTACAATACTTCGCAGGAAATGCTGGATATTTTTACCCTGGTGGAAACCGAGGGAGAATTAAGTTACGATAATTGTCCTGCTGAATTTAAACGACGCTGTATATATGCTCGTGAACTGCTGAATGCAGTCAATAAACTCTTTGAGCGTTTACAGTTAAATGAGTACTGGTCGGGAAAATTTGATGAGTCCCGTAAACTGGTAGCCACTCAGCTCAAGGAAGTAAGCCGGGTTATAAAAGATCTGGCTAAAGAAATGAAGATTCAGAGTACTGTTGATATGCAGCTGAGAGAGCAGATTCTGAAAAGATGTAAAAAAATGGAGATAAATATAAAGGACTGCACCCCGATTAGAAATGGGGAGCAATTGCTTATAAAAGTGCTGGCGAATTCCTGTCATAATGCGCGGGAATGTGAAGTGCAGATTGCCGCAGCGATATCGTCATTATTGGGGGAAAAAATGGAAGTGTCCCAGAAGAAGTGTCCTCGCTTTTGGGGCAGAGGAGAGTGCGAGTTTACTCTCAATCGGGCTTTTGCTTACCGGGTGGTGAGTGGAGCTGCTCAGGTAGGCAAAGAAGAGGTCAGCGGAGATAGTTTTACCATAGCTACTCTGAAAGAAGGCAAAGAACTGATAGCACTTAGTGATGGCATGGGTGTCGGGGAAAAGGCAAATTGCGAAAGCCAGGCAGCAGTTCGCCTGCTGGAAAACCTGCTTAATAGTGGTTTTGATAAAGAAGTGGCTCTCAATACCATTAATTCCGTACTGCAGCTGCGTTCTACTTCAGAAAGCTTTGCTACCCTGGATATGATAATGATTGATCTTTATACTGCTGAAGTAAATTTTATCAAAATAGCCAGCGCACCTTCATTTATAAAGAGAGGGAAGAGGGTAGGAATTGTCCGTTCCAACTCCTTGCCCATTGGCATACTTGAGAATGTAGATATAGTGAGCGAAAAAAGAGCCTTATTTCCCAGAGATATTATAGTAATGGCAAGTGATGGGCTCCTCGAAGTATCCAGGGAAATGGATGGAGAGGAATGGATAAAGGATTTTCTCACAGCAGTTGATGAAACTGACCCCCAGAGGCTGGCGGAAATGATCATGAACAAGGCCCTGGCTATCTGTGGGGGCAAACCGGCAGATGATATGACAGTTATCTGTATGTATATTGATTTGAACTAAGCTAAGCGAACGGGTTGGACAGGGGGACGGTTCTTTTGTCCCACCTGTCCTGTCCCCCGTTCCCATAAATAAATTACTTTTTTTGTTTGACACAGGGCTAAACTTGGGTAGCATTAAATTAAATAATAAAAAGAGATGGAGAAAAAAATGCTTTCCAGGCTTAGACAATATATAAAAAACCAGGGGCTTATCAAAAGCGGGGATTCCATAATTGCTGGAGTTTCCGGCGGCCCTGATTCCATGGCTTTACTGCATCTGCTGCAGAAATTGCAGCAGGAAATAGGGTTTTGTATCTATGTGGCCCACCTTAATCATGGATTGCGTGAAGAGGCTGCCGAGGAAGAAGACTTTGTCCGCAATTACTGTAAAGAACATAGTCTCGTTTGTTTTTCCAGGACAATCAATATCAAGGAATTGGCTTATAAGGAAAAGAAGTCCCTGGAGGAAGCTGGCAGAGACTGCCGTTACCAGTATTTTTTTGATTTAATGTCAGAACTGGCAGCTAATCGTATCGCTACTGCTCACCACCAGGATGATCTGGCTGAAAGTGTTTTATTGCATTTGTTAAGAGGAAGCGGGATAAAGGGTTTGAGAGGTATCATGCCGCAAAATGGCCACCTGATCAGGCCGCTTTTATGTTTTAGTAAAAGAGAAATTATGACTTACCTGGAGGAAAATGATATAAATTACTGTGTAGACAGAAGCAATTTTGAATCTGAATACCTGCGTAACCGAATCAGACTGGAGCTGCTTCCCTGCCTGCAGAAGGAATACAACCCCCGTATCATAGAAACCCTTAACAGGCTGGCAGATATAGCCAGAGTTGAAAATGATGCTATGGAACAGCATAGTCTGGAGCTCTGGAAAAGGACAGTCCTGAAAGAAGAAGCAAATACTGTTATCCTGGATAATAAAGCATTATTGGAGATGCACCCTGCATGGCAGCGCAGGTTGATTCTTTTATCTTTGGGGGCTTTAACCGGTGAGAATGGCTGGAATATGCATGATGTTCAAAGTATCATGGATTTAAGCTGCAAGGAAGGTTCTTCCCGGCTTATTCATCTCCGGCAGGGAGTCCGGGCCAGGAAATCCTATCAAGAATTACATTTCACTATTGATTCCGGGAAAAATATTGCATTTGAATATGAGATTTCGGTTCCGGGATGCTTTACCATTCCTGAAACTGGCGACACCTATATTTTGGAGCTCTCTGATCGGGAGCATTTTCAGGCCCAGGCGGGAGATTTTTACCTGGATTTTGATAAACTGGACAGCAGGCTCTTTCTTCGTTCTCGAAAAAACGGGGATATTTTTTCTCCGGCAGCTATGCAGGGCAGGAAAAAACTCAAGGATTTTTTTATCGACATTAAGCTCCCGGTAGAATACAGGGATAAAGTGGCCCTGCTCTGTTCAAATGAGCATATATATGCGGTTCTGGGTTATCGCATCTCCCGTCACGCAGCAGTAGATTCCAATACCAAACGAATACTGTTGATAAAGAAAAAAACGAGAACCAGCCCATGCTGCGCATATGAAAGAAACTGCGACGTAAATTAACCACGAGTTTATTTCGACTACTTGAGTTATAGATTATTACAGCAAAATCTTCATGAGCAGGGGACGCGTCTTGCCTTGCTTTTTTTTCGTAGCAATTGTTTTCTTTTCTGCTATTTTTAACAGGACCAGGGGGACGGTTCTTGTGGTTTTGGCTGGTTCACAGA
>Ga0334890_1001010_pt1 | contig 42191 bp, 38 predicted proteins | sample GraSluR1_MG_3_FD_207220 | JGI IMG/M metagenome (GOLD analysis project Ga0334890, IMG submission 207220) | Sludge microbial communities from methane-producing bioreactor in Wageningen University, Netherlands - Granular Sludge_31_08-R1 | ecosystem: Engineered > Bioreactor > Anaerobic >... | reverse complement strand
GTCCAGCTGCCGAATCCGAGGTTCGTCGTCACGATGACCGATCCGCGCTCGTGCCGTTCCGCGAAGACCTGGAACAGCAGCTCTCCTCCTTCCTTCGAAAAGGGAACGTAGCCCAGTTCGTCCACTATGAGCAGGTCGTACCGGGTGTACTTGCCCAGAGTACGGGCAAGCGTCTTTTCCCCCCGGCTTTCCAGAAGTTCGTTGACGAGATTGCAGGCCGTGGAAAAACCGGACCTGCAGATTCTGCCGGCAGTTTTCTATTCCCAGGGCCGTGGCGAGATGGGTCTTGCCGCACCCGCTTTTGCCCAGGAAAAGGACGTTCCGGCGCCGGGTGGTGTAGTCTCCTGCGGCCAGTTCACCGACGCGCCTCCTGTCGAGCTGCGGCGCCTCTTCGAAGGTGAAGGTCGCCAATGTTTTGACCAGTGGAAAACGGGCTTCTTTCAGCCGTCTCTTCTCCCTGTTCTCGGAGCGGATCCGGAGTTCCAGGTTCGTGAGCTCCAGGAGGAACTCTTCGTAGCTTGATCCCCGTTCCGCGGCCTGGCGAAGACGTTCCTCAAGGTGCCGGGCGGCATTGCCCAAGGTGAGGCTCTTCAGGTTTTCATGAAGCTGCAGGAGGAAGGCCGTATTCATCGGCCGCCGCGGGAAGGACGGTCCACCGCTCGGACTCGAGAGGGAGAATCGTTTCCTCCCGCCTTTCGGCCGACTCGAGGAGGTGGCGGATTCCGGCGGCGCTGCCCAGTCCGCTTTCCAGGGCACGCTCCGCCGCCTCTTCCACCCTCTTTTGCCCGTATGTCCTGACGAGGAGGAGAACGTCGATGAATTCCTTGATCCCCCGGCTCTCTCCCTGACGCTCGCGGAACCGTTCCAGAAGGGCGTTCAGGGAGGGCCCCCCACGTCTTTTTCCACTCCGAAAGCGGACGGGCGTCCCGGAAGGCTCCGGGGCGTTCCCGGAGGAGCTCGAGGTAATGGTCCGCATCGAGAACCCATACAAATATCATCAGTCTATTGTAAACAAAGAAAAGAAGCATTTTTAGATTGCGTAAGGTCAGTTAAGATCAGCTTCTTCATGCGCAGAAATTTATAGCAAGCGTCCATTGTAAGAAGGTGGTTACATTGTGAGTCTTGCTAGAAATTATCGTGGATTTCTCAATTGATCGTCTTTATGATTATTCAATGTCGCCTTCAGCGGACTTCTTCATTTCAGGGCCTGAGCTGAAGTTTATAACTAATTATTATTTCTTTTTTGTATATTTTTTTGCTACTTTGTTGTATCTTCCAATGTTGAAAGCCAAGGAAATGCTATTGTTTCGACGTAGGCATTTTCTTTTTGGATTTTCTATAGAAATCCAAAAGTCGGAAGGGGAGGTGTTAGTAGTGCTGAGTTAGATCGTCATGGAGCAAATGTCTCTATCCGCAGATATCTGAGGCTTAGGGGTGTCCTTCGGGCCTCAGTTGAACGTGCCCCGTAAGGGGTAAAGAGAGGACTCACTGGGGGACAGCGCCTTGACCGATAAAACGATATGGATGTAGGTTTCACAAGCAGGAAACCGACGAATGCAATAAGCCGAGTTGCCGGTTGAGGAGTTGGCAAGAATTACAATCAGCAACGACGGCCACAGTGAACATAGTTGATGATCTTTCTGACTGCGGATTCGGGGAAGGTGTTTACGGTTGACACAGATTTTTCCGGTGTGTTTTGTTCGAAGTCTGGGATTCTTAGCGAGGCCGCTATCATAGCTTTTCGGCAGTCCGCCTTCTCTGTCAGGATAACATCCTCCTGCATCCGGAGAGGAAAGTCATCTGATGTGCGAAATGCCGTCAGTTATAGAAATTTGTAGAAGAGAGGTGTCAAAAGAGGCTTCAAGGGTTGCAAAAAACAATGTCAACCAATAGAATAACAAGGTGACATAAGGAGGGCGATTCTTATTGCAGAATAAGGAATGGATTCTTGCGGGTTTTTTCGCTGGTTTCACCGTTTTGGGGACCTTTTTTCGTATTCCTTTTGGAATGGTTCCTCTGACGCTTCACGTGCTTATGGTACTGCTCTCCGGCTTTGTTCTCGGCCCGAAATTCGGTATGTTTTCCCAAATCATCTTTCTTCTTCTTGGTCTTGCAGGTCTTCCTGTCTTCAGCGGAGGAGGCGGGATCGGATATATATTCTCCCCGACGTTCGGCTATCTTCTTTCGTATCCTATTGCCGCTTGGATCGTCGGGCATATTTCCGGCGGAGGAAGGGAAAGCTTTCCCCGATTTGCAGTATCGGCACTTGCGGGGATTGCAGTGATCTACATTTTGGGCACGTCCGTTCTCTATTTGAATATCAATTATTTGGCAGGCAAGGAACTTGGCTTCTATCAGGCTGTCACGATGGGCGTCTTTCCTTTTATCGTTCCCGATCTCCTGAAGGGGGGAGTTGCTTCTCTTTTTGCGCTTAAGATATGTCCTCTTCTTGGGGTACGGAGGCATTTGATTGCTGGGGAGATTTCAAAGTCGTAAGCTGAAGTGCTCTTGCCGCCCGCTTGCCGGCATTTGAAAGATAGAGAGAGGCCCTGGAAAGAACCGGGTCCTCTCTTTATCGTATCCGGGTTTGTTGTGGGGTGTGCATCGGCGGAACCCGCAAAGGTATGCTTCCGACCCCATGAACGCATCACAGATGCTCCAGAGCGTACGTACGGTGTTAATTTCGATGGGACTCGCTGAAGACGCCGGTTTTGGCTTAATCAATACAAGGCAGAACCTGATTTGTTCTGTTTCGAAAAAAACCTGTGAAAGAAGATGAAGAGTATGATTAATCCTGACCTATATGATGCGCGATCATCGCGTTCACAAGATCGATATACTCTTTCACGCGGAATTTTCTGGCGGCTCCGCGGTCATTCATGAAGCGAACCGAACCGAAGATGGGTCTTTCTGGCCAAGGGCGGTCATGAAGGCCTCCGATAGCCCATGAAACGCCGGAAATACCATTCGGATCCCTACCATCAAGTTCGTACCGGTCGTTGAGGTTCAGCGCGCGAACAAAAGCTTCTTCCGGAGTTTGAGACCATTCCAGGATTTTCTTCGCCCAGTACATTCTCATCCAGCCGTGCATCTTTCCTCTGAAAATCATCTCATTTTGCGCCGCATTCCAGAGAGGGTCAGCGGTTTTTGCTTGTTCAAGCTCCTCCATTGTGTAGAGTACGGGGCGCTTGTCCATGGTATGAAGAGCGAGGCTCTTTCGGGCCCATTCCGGCAGGGCGGTATACTGCCCTGCTTTGGTTTCGTAGAGACAGAAGTTGTCGGCAAGTTCCCTGCGGATGATCAGCTCTTCGAGGTAGGCTTCTTTTCCGGCGGATGGAGGTTGTTTCAGTGTTTCCAAAGCGATTCGGTGAGGAGAGATCTGACCGAAATGAAGCCACGGTGAGAGGTCGGAACTACCGGGAAGAGCGGGATTGTTCCTTGCTGTATCGTAAGAGGAAAGCCTTTTGGAAAGAAAAAGACGAAGGGCTGCGAGGGCGTTTGAAGCTCCCGGTCGCGCCCATTCGATCGCAGGGCCTCCGGATAATGAGTTTACGAGAGATGAAGCCTCCTGGAGCGTTAAGCAGATTTCAGGTTTTAGTCCTTCAAAAGGATGAAGATGCGGGAGGGGAGGGAAGTCTTCCAAAAACGAGGAGAGGAGTGGCTGCATCTTTTTGCGGAATGTGGCCGCGCTATACTCTTTTTTAGGAGAAGCCGTCCATGCAGGGACCACGTTGTGCCCGTCTGTTTCGTAGAGCGGTATCTTGATTCTTGCGGCAAGGGCATTCATCCATCCTTGTTTTTCAGGATACGGATCGAAGTCCTTCACGATGAGGGAAGCATTCAATTCTTCGGCGTAGATTGATAGTTGGATTGCGGGATCACCAAATAAAAAGTGCATATCTATTCCGTTTATTACAAGCTTGTCTTGTGTCTCTTTTAACCCGGCAATTAAAAACGAGTAGTGTCTTTTTTGCGCATTTGGAAACGAAGGGGTGAAGCAAAAGACGCATAATAGCGGCCGGTGTAGGTTTCGGGCTGCGTCTGCCGCTGCAAGAAGAGCCCAGTTGTCTTCGAAACGCTGCTCCCTGCTCATCCAGTATATGACGGGGCCGGTCCCGGTAGTGCCTTCCTGGAGGAGTTGAGTTCTTCGCATCAGTTGCCGGGAAATACCATATGTCATGGGTTTGATCTTCCTCTCTGAATATTTCCCGGGAAATAAGGGATAGGCATAGAGTAAGGTGTTAGAAAGGGAAAAGCAAGGCGGCGGAGCACGGAGATTGGGTACATGCAACAAGAGGTCGAGAGGTGAGGGAGAACGTAAGGTTCATAGAGGTGTCTTTCTTGGTTTTTAATGACGAGAATATGGGGAGCGACTCCGCAGGTTTTTTCTGTCTGTGAATTTGGAGCAGGAGGTCGTGGCTTCGCGTTCGCCCCGGAAAAATGATCGAAACAACGACCTTCTTGCGTTATAAGAACAAGGGAGGAGAGGAGGGCGAAGCATGGGGATGCCCTCCTCCTGTTTTGAATAGGATTCAGTGTGACGCTATTTCCACAAGGGTTACCGCGAATGTGAGCTCTTCACCCGCAAGGCGGTGATTGCCGTCTAGAAGGATATGTGTTTCTTCGAGGGCGGAGACAAGGACGTTCAGAGAACCGCCGTCTTGAAGCGAAATCTTGAGAGGGTCTCCGAGGGCAGGGGTATAGCCCTCCGGGAGGGCCTCCCGGGAAACCTGGAAGAGCAGGTCTTCACGCCGTTCTCCGTAGGCGTCTTCGGGTGCGAGTGTCATGATTCTCTCTTCTCCCGGCGACATTCCTACAACTCCCTTGTCGAAACCGCGGATCATCTGTCCGGCGCCGACTACGAATTCAAGAGGATTGCGCCCCTTTGAGGAATCGAAAATTTCTCCGTTTTTCAGTGTTCCGGTATAGTGAACTTTAACGCGGGATCCCTTTTCTGCTTTCATGAAAAACTCCTTTCTCCGGCTGGAACCGGAATCATAATTCCCGACCAAACAGCCGGAAGCGATGGATCTTAATCAGTCTATGCTAAGGACGTTATAAAATCCACCTCTGAATTGTTTGAAAAAACTCTTCGCTGCGGTTTTTAGGATAAGTCCTCCGGAAGGATTGTTATGATGTAGAATACATGGAAAGTCGGTCAAAACTTACTGTGCGGAGGTGGAAAGAGTGAACATCGGCAAGGACGACCTGAAGAAGGCCGCTAATCAGGGGATTCTGTCCGAGGATCAGGCGGAGAGACTCTGGACATTCTTCTCGGATGAAATGAAAGAGGTACCTTCATTCAAGATGGCGCATATACTGTACTACCTCGGCGGTCTTATCGCTATCGGTGCGATGACTCTCTTTATGAATCAGGGGTGGGAGCTTTTCGGCGGATGGGGTATTTTTGCGATCTCGGTCTGTTACGCAATCCTGGGACTCTTTTTTTTGGATTTTTTCATGAAGAAACCCGGTCTCTCAATTCCTGCCGGTATTCTCGGGGCATTCGTGACGGCGCTCGTTCCCCTCGCGGTTTACGGTCTTCAGAATGCGCTCGGTTTCTGGGAAGGCGGCAGAATGTACCGTGATTACCATATTTACATAGACTGGCGATGGATGTCCATGGAACTTGCCACGCTTACGGCGGCCATTCTGCTGCTTATGAAATGGAAACTTCCTTTTCTTCTCATGCCGGTCGCCCTGACACTGTGGTACATAAGCATGGATCTCACTCCCCTCCTATTTAAAGATGCCGATATCACATGGGAACTGCGCCGTATTGTCTCACTCTGGTTCGGACTTGCTGTCCTCGTCCTGGCAGTGAGGGTCGACTTCAAAACACGCTCCCGCAAAGATTTCGCGTTCTGGCTTTATTTAGCCGGTCTCGCGGCCTTCTGGGGAGGACTCTCGCTGATGGATTCCGACACCGAACTGGGAAAGTTCTTGTACTTATGCGTGAATCTGCTCCTAATCGGTGCGGGAGCGTTTCTTTCACGCCGGTCATTCGCAGTCTTCGGAGGAATGGGAGCTGCCGGGTACATAGGGCATCTTACCTGGCGCGTGTTTCGCCACAGTCCGGTCTTTCCGTTCGTCCTCTCCTTCGTCGGTTTTTTTGTGATCTGGCTTGGAATCAAGTGGCAGAGGAAAGAGAGGCAGATAACCGACTTTCTCCGTTCTTTTCTTTCTCCGGAAATCCGGGGTTTTCTGGAGAAGAATGATTGATCTTCCGATACCGATATAAAGGGAAATTTCCCCGAATTCCATCCGGCGTCACCAATGAATGCAGGCGCCATATCCGGAAAGAGGAAAAGACGTGGAGTTTTTTTTCGTTCTTCTGATTGCTGTTCTTTTTGTCCGCTTGATCAAGGCCTATTTAGTATCGTCCAAGGAGACTCCTCCGCTGGTTCTCTCCGATACCGGAGGAGAATTCCGGAGCGGCGCCGGACGTTATGCTTTCCAGTGGCTTGAGGCCGGCAGATCTTTTGTGTGCAGAGGGTACTCTGTCCCCGATGGCATGGTCTATGTCGGCGAGAGAATGCGTGATTTTAGCGGAAAGAATGATTCCTGCCTCATCAACCCTTTGTTGCCTGTCACAGAGGGTATTGTTTCGTCTGAACACGTGGGAGATGTCCGTCCGCACTACGAAAAAATGACTCCGCAACAGCGAGGAGGATATCTGAACTGGCTTGGGGGCGGGCGCACAGAACCTTTAACCGATCCAGCCTGGCTCTTCCTTTTTTTCTACGGCCTGGAGCGCCGTCTTTTTCTGGACGGACCGAGAGGATATGTGCAAGAGGAGGATCGCCGATCGATAACAACGGAAGTCCGCCGGCTCATGACCGTATACGGAGAACATCGCTCGTTCCTCGGGTATTGCAGAAACCTGCTCGCGACAAATTGGGTTCTTCAGGGAGATTACTCGGAGATTCCCGAATGGCTTGATTTTACTGATCGTTTTTGTGCAGGGACATTTGATGCCATGCTTGCGCTGCATGTCTCCAGAAATGAACCGATTCCGGGAGAAATAGCGCATCAATGGGTCGTGCTTCACCCGGAGAGCGGACCGGGTACTGCCGCGCGCCGCTTTCCAGAAACATTCAAGAAGCTGTTTCTGCAGTCGTATCAAAAACGCTTCGGCGACGGAATACGCATCAATCCGAACCGTTCTCCGTTGAATCTCGTCTATAACGCAGCGAACCCGTCTCTAGGAATGGGAATGAAGCTTCGTGCGCCGTCTCTTCCGGATCCGTTCCTTTTAGCGACGCCGTTCAAGAGGATCCGCGCCGTCGCGGAAGAGTGTGTTTCAGAGATGCTGACCGGCGGCGATGCGCTCCCGCCTGCCCTCTCCGGTTTCGGCGCTTCGCCTGCCCGTCTCGAGATTTTGGACGATGTCCACCGTGAGCTCCTGGCCCGGCTCTCCGGGAAAAGCATTTGGCCGCGCCAGGAACTGCTCTCCGTGTGCGAATCACTCTCTCTTTCGCCGGACGCTTCACTCGAGGTATTGAATGAGTGGGCCTGTTCGACCGAGGCTCTTTCGGTCGTCGAAGACGGCAATCCGGTTTTCGTGGACACGTCTCTCCTCCATGATATGATTCTCGGACAGACTGCCGGTTCGGCGTATCTTTAACCGCGTCTGCAGTTACCTGATGTACCTGGTTTTTCGGCGGATGAGGCCTCTTCCCTTCTGTAAGCGGGGAGTGCAGGAGTCGCTATTATTGATCCGAAAAGAGGGGAATTTATGTCCGTTCTCACCAGCTTTCCTCCGGTCTCCCGCCCTGACGCCCGGCTCATTGTATTAGGGAGCATGCCGGGACGCGCATCGCTTGCCGCTTCACGGTACTACGCTCACCCGAGAAATGTTTTTTGGCCCGTGATTGAAGCGATTCTGGGAATTCCGTGGACCCTTCCTTACGAAGAACGGCTGGAGGAGATCAGGATCAGGCGTATTGCCCTCTGGGATGTACTGGGGGCGTGTATGCGATCGGGAAGTCTCGATTCGAAGATCGAAGCGTCAAGTATTGTCCTGAACGATTTTCAATCATTTTTTACACTGCACACCAGCATCACGACGATTTTTTTCAACGGTGCAAAAGCCGGGATGATCTACAGGGGGAAAGTCGTTCCCGTCCTCCCTGAACCGTTTCGCTCCCTGAGGCTTGTCTCTCTTCCGTCGACAAGCCCTGCACATGCTGCTATGAGCTTCGAAAAAAAACTGGAAGCCTGGAAGAGAATACGTCGGGCTCTTGATGAAAACGGCTGACAAGGGTACTATCATTACCGGGCGTTTTTTTCCGGAAGAGAACAGAGATTTGAATTCCGCCAATGTGTGCTGTCCGGGGAAAATCGCCGGGCCGTTTACGGATCGACAGATCAAAACAATAAGGAGGGTTTTCAATGGATCTCAGTACTCTGCGTTGGTTTTTTTTCTGGTGCACCTTTTTGAACTACCTTTTTCTGGGAGGCTTTTTCCTTGGGTTTGCCCTTGCGGGCGACAAAATTTACCAGCTTCACCGGAAGTGGTTTGCCCTTGACAGGGACTCTTTCGATACCATAATGTACGTCTTGATGGGGGTATATAAAGTTTTAATCGCGGTATTCTGCCTGGTTCCCTGGATCGCACTTCTCATTACGGGATAGGCTGAAGAGTTCCGCCTCCGGATGCTCCTCGCGCAACGGAGGCGGAACTCTCTTTTCTTCACTTGCCGATTTCTTCGACCTGGTTTCGGAAGTCCCGCAATAATCGGGCGGGGATCAGCGGCCTATTGTGTTCGGGAGTTCTCTTCTGTCTGCGGCGGCTGCGATAATCGTCTTTTGAGTGCTTTGCGCGCGATGCGCGTGATGAGGGCGGTGACTGCGAGCGTAGCTGCAAAACCGGCTGCCGTCATAGCCCATTGCAACGAAGTGCGGACCCGGTTCTCCTCGCCGAGTGAGGCAAGGTCGGACGCGAGCGCGCCGATATAGACATACATCACTGTTCCGGGTATCATTCCCGCCCACGACGCCAGAAAGTAGTGCCGGAACGAGATGCCTGAAAAACCGTAGATGTAGTTGACAATATTGAAGGGGAAGGCGGGAGAGAGGCGGGTCAGAAAGACGATCTTCCACCCTTCCGAGGCCACCGCCTCGTCGATGACCCGGAATGTCTCGTTGCGGCCGAATCTCCTGGCGATTTTCTCGCGGGCGAGGTAGCGTCCCGTCAGGAAGGCTGCCGATGCGCCCGCCGCTGTGGAGACGGAGACGATGAGGCTTCCATTCAGGATGCCGTAGATGCTGCCGGCGCCGATGGCGAGAAACCAGGACGGGAGCATGAAAACACATGCAATGACGTAAAGAGCAAGCAGAATAAGCGGACCCGCCGCACCCGCGTTCTCAACCACGAGAATCGAGTTGAGAAAGATTTTCCGTAGATCGAGAATGCTTCCCACGGAGAGAATGATCGTGAGAGCCGCTGTGAACAGAATCGATTTCCTGACCCGGAAAGAGCGTGAACGCTCTGAAGGTGGGGCCGGCAACGTTATCACTCCTCTGTTTATTCCCGGAACACTTCCTTAAAAACTCAAATCGAAATGTCGTAGTGCGTGAGCAGTTTGCTCAGCTTATCAATTTTCCTGCGTGCGATATCGACCTTTTTTGAGCCGATGGCTGCGACAAGGGCTTCGCAAACCGTCATCAGGGAGACCGAGCTGTAGTGTCGCGTGTTTTGTGGCGCCAGAAGAAGTTCGGTCGCAAGAGGTGCTGCCGTGCTGGAGAGGCTGTTCGTGATCAGAATCGTCGGTATGCCGTTTTCATGAGCGTACTGAACGCAGAAAATCGTCCGCTTCGTGTAATGAGGGCTCCCTGCCATCAGGGCAATGAGAACGTCGCTTCCGTCCGCGTCCAGAAGAACGTCCAGCATGGTGTCCGTACCGGTCGCGTCCACGAGAAATACGTCCGGAAGAAACTGCTGCAGCAATGCGTGCAGATACAACGCGACTCCCTTCGTCGAACGCAAGCCGATAATATAGATCCTTCTTGCTTTTTCGACCAAAGCAACAGCCTTCGGAAAGTTTTCGGTGAGGTGCTGACTCTTTATTGCTCTCAAATTTTGGATGTTCTCCTCGATGATTGTTTCGAGGACGGTGTTTTCATCGACTCCCGTGAACGTATCGCGTAACCTGTCCAGGGGAGGGATCATCGAGGTGTACATTACCCTCTGCAATTCCTCCTTGATCGAGGAGAAACTGCTGAAGCCGAGTCGCGCTATGGTTCTGAGGACCGTCGCCGAGCTTGTCGCGGTGGCTTTGGCGAGATCCTCGACGGTGAGGAAGGCAGCCTGCTGGTAGTTGTTCAGTATATAATCGCAAATCGCCTTCTGCTGTCGGGGCAATTCCGTTCTCGTTGCCCGCAGGTGCTGGAATATCCCCCCGGTGAATTTCTCAAGTCCTGCTTCGGGGCGTTTTTTTTTCAAAGGAGTTGCACCTCTTTCTTCCATAAACTTGAGTCCGGGCCAGTGTGCTCTGAAAACCGGATCATTCAAAGCAATGTATTTGACGCGCTCTTATACTACGCGATAATAAGCAGATTTTACCCCACATTCAAGTCCTTCTTCCAAAAAAATCTCCTCCACGAATCCGATCACCTGCCGAAGGAGCGATGAGAAGAGCGGGCTTGTAGTTGTAAAATCGACTCCCGAGCACCACATGCGCAGCTTTTTTAAGGCGGCGGGAGGGGGTGTCAGAGGGCGTTCGGAAAAGTTGCCCGGTCAGGGACGAAGAAAATACCCCATGGGGCAAGCGATAACATTGTATTCATTATACATTAAAGTTCTTTGCTTCACAATATTGACACGCAGGGATTCATTCTTTATATTGAAAAAATGATTTTTCAAGATGTCGTTTTAATAAAAAATGACACTTTAAAAAATCATAAGAAAATGTCTCGATCTTTGGCGGCATGTCTTTTCGTTTTTGAATGATTCTGTGTTGAGGAGTTCGTTTGAATCGGGTGCTTCGAAATCTGAAGTCAGTCACGTTCCAAAACATTTTAAGGAGGGAAAAAAATGGGTATCAGAAAAGGTGTAGCGTTGTTATTGGTCGTCGCACTTCTCGGAATCGCAGGCGCGGCGGGCGCGGTGGAGCGCCTCTCCCTGGCTACGGGCGGAACTGCCGGGACGTACTATCCGATCGGTTCGGCAATTGCTTCCATCGTGATGAAACATGTGCCCGGAGTTGAACTGACCGCCGAGTCGACCGGCGCTTCCGTGGCGAACCTCAGAATGCTCCAGAACAAGCGCGTGGAGTTCATGATGGGGGCTTCGAATACCTCTTGGGGCGCGTATGAAGGACATGCTCCGTTCGAGGATGCTCCCGTCAAGAACATCCGAGGCATGGTCTCTCTTTATCCTGAAGTCTTCCAGTTCATCGTCATGAAAGGATCCGGATTGAAGACGATTTCCGATCTGAAAGGCAAGAAGGTGGCGGTGGGAGCTCCCGGAAGCGGAACGGAGCGCACTGCGAACATGGTTCTCGAGGCTCATGGAATTACCTACGACGACCTTGACGAGCAGTTCCTGAATTTCGGAGAAGCGGTGACGGCCCTCAAGGACAGGCTCGTTGACTGTGCCATAGTGGGAGCCGGTATTCCGACGTCGGCAGTGGTCGATGCATCCACCAGTCTCGATGTGGAGCTTCTGCAGGTCGACAAGGCCGTGATGGAAAAATTCCTCGCCGATATTCCGTATCTCGCTCTTTTCGTTGTCCCCGGAGGAACATACAGGGGGGTAGCCGAGGATGTCCTGACCGTTGCAAGCCCGGCTATCCTGAGCGCTGAAGCCGATGTGTCCGAGGACCTGGTCTTCAACGTCATGAAAGCGATTTTCGAGAATCTCGACGAATTGGCCGCTGCTCACGCGCAGGGAAGAATGGTCAAGCTCGAAACAGCCCTGAGCGCGATGTCGATTCCTCTTCACCCCGGTGCGGAAAAGTTCTATAAAATGGTCGGTTTGATTAAATAAGCCGCCGGAACGACGGTCCGCAGTGCGCGCCCGCTCCATAGACCTTCGGGGCGGGCGCCCCGCTGCCGGCAGACGGACGAATTCGTTCATGAAAAAAACGTGCATCACTCTCTTTGTTCTTCTTGTTCTCATCGCGGTTTTCTTTCTCTTGTCTCCCGTAACGATGCTTGAAATCCGGAGTAAAGATCGGAACGAGGTTCTTTTTTGGAAAAGGACCGTGCCGGGCTATGCGTTCGCTACGCTCATCCGCCATTCGGTGCACTTGACGCCGGTCTACGAATATTATTCGGTCGATGAAAAAGGGAGGCTGATTCTTCGCGGAACGAAACTGCAGGATTTGGGCTGGGGCGTTCCGTCCACTTTCAGCGAGCGTTCGTACATACAAGATGCCTTTGTCGTCATCGAGGGGATGGACCGGCCAATCGACTGTATTCCTTTCAGGGTGAGTTATATAGCACGTCCACGCCTCCTGCTCGACGACGGTACCCGGGAGATCGATCTGACGCAGTCTGTTGATGATTTTGACCGGATCGACATTTTTACGGAGCAGATTCCGATGTGGAACTATCTTTCGCGAGGTGAGATCGATGTTTTTTCAAAAAAAACGGCAGCACCACGATGATGGAGATCTTGAAAACCAGCTCCAGAAAATCAATGAAAAGCTCGACAACAAGCGGGAACTGAGAGGATGGACGGCGAAGCTCGTGTCGTTTCTTGCCGTCTCCATGTCTCTTTTCCATCTCTACTCGTCGGGAATCTACATGCTTCCACAGTTGCAGCTCCGTCCGATCCATCTTGCATTCGCCCTGGCACTTACATATCTGGTGTACCCTTTTTCCGCCAAAAACAAGAACAGGTTTCTCTGGCCGGACATGGTCGTGGTTCTTTTTTCTCTTTTCGTCGGAGCTTACCTTGCGGTGGACTACATGGCCATTGTCATGAGGGCCGGCGCTCCCCTGCAAAGGGATATCGTACTTGGGGGGATCATGACCCTCGTGGTCCTTGAAGCGACCCGGCGCACCATGGGGTGGCCGCTGGTTATCGTCGCCTCGTTGTTCCTGGCCTACGCGCTGTACGGCCATCTCATTCCGGGCGTTCTCGGCCACAGAAAGTACGATCTCGCGCGGGTCATCGAGCACATGTTCCTCACAAGCGAAGGGATATACGGCGTCGCAATCTATGTCACCTCGACCTTCGTCTTCGTCTTTATTTTGCTCGGCTCTTTCCTCGGAGAGACGGGAGGAGCGCAGGCGTTCATCGACCTCTCATTCTCCCTGACGGGGCGCTATCGCGGAGGCCCTGCAAAGGCCGCTGTCGTCGCGAGCGGACTCATGGGAACCATATCGGGAAGCTCTTTCGCAAATGTCGCCGGAACCGGGACATTCACCATTCCGCTGATGAAAAGTGTCGGCTATAAGCCGGAGTTCGCAGGCGGAGTGGAGGCCGCCGCTTCTTCCGGCGGCCAGATCATGCCCCCCATTATGGGCGCCGCCGCGTTCATCATGGCGGAGATGACGGGAGTTCCGTACGGCAAGCTGATCATCCACGCGGCAATTCCCGCTATTCTCTTCTATGTCTCGGTGTTTCTGATGGTCGACCTTGAGGCCGCCAAAATGGGGCTGAAAGGACTTTCAAGAGAAGAACTTCCCCGTTTTTTTGAAGTTTTGAAAAAGGGAGGATTTCTTCTTCTGGCTCCCCTCAGCATCGTCTACATGCTCATCATCGGGTATTCACCGATAAAAGCGTCCTTCACGGCCGTTGTCTTCGTCATTGTGGCGAGCTTCTGCCGCAAAGAGACGCGGATGAATTTGAAACAGTTCCTTCATGCCCTTGAAAACGGCGCCCTGACCTCGCTGAGCGTCGTGTCGGCATGCGCCGTTGCGGGATTGATCGTCGGAACGGTGACACTGACAGGACTGGGGCTGAAATTTGCGGATTTCATCGTCATGCTGGCCCGTGGACAGCTCTACCCGGCGCTCTTTCTGACCATGATGGCCTCAATCGTCATGGGGATGGGGATGCCGACCACGGCCCTGTACATTATTCTGGGCACCATGGTCGCTCCGGCCCTGGTCACGATGAACGTCCCTATCGTCGCCGCCCACCTGTTCATCTTCTACTTCGGGTGCATGGCCGCGGTGACCCCTCCCGTCGCGCTGAGTTCCTACCTCGCGGCGGCGATCGCGAAGGGGGATGCGGTGCAGACCGCTCTTCATGGTCTGAAACTCGCGCTGGCGGCGTTCATTCTACCGTACGTCTTCGCCGTTCAGCCCGCCCTGCTCCTTCTCGACACGACGATAATGCAGGCCCTGGCGGCGATTCTGACCGCGATCCTCGGAGTGATCGCCCTTGCCTCCTGCCTGGAGAACTACTTCTTCTTCGGGAGGCTCGTGATGTTCGAGCGCATTCTTCTCGGAGGAGCCTCGCTGGTCCTGATGTATCCGGGGTGGATTTCGGACGCGATAGGAATCGTCGTGCTGTGCATCATCTATTTCTCCGTCAAACTGTCGAAAAAAAACCGCGGGATTGCGGCGCGGAATGCTGCACTGCAGGAAGGGAGCAAAAACAATGAATAATGTGACCGTTGTCGGCGCCGGAAACGGCGGATTGAGCTTTGCCGCCTGGCTGGCGCTCGAAGGATGCCGTGTCAACCTGTACGACAAGTTCGAGAAAACCCTTACCGATATTCGGGACGCGGGCGGCGTTTCGCTGAAAAGCCCTTCCAAGAACGGCTTTGCCCGGTTGAACAGAGTAACCTCGGATATAGAGGAAGCTCTTGAGGGAAGCGCTCTCGTCATGGTGGCCACCCCCGCTTTCGCTCACCGGGATGTGGCGGACGCATGCGCCCCCTTTCTCTCCGAAGGACAGACTGTCGTGCTCAATCCGGGACGGACGGCAGGAGCCCTCGAGTTCCGGAACGTGGTGAAAGAGCGCAATCCAGACGCGGATTTCATCGTCGCGGAGGCGCAGTCGCTCCTTTTCGCCTGCAGAAAGACAGGGCCTGCGGAATCAACAGTCTACAAGGTCAAACAGCGCATGCCTCTCGCAGCGCTTCCTTCGACCAGGACCGACGAGGTGGTGAAGGCGCTCGCTCCATGCTTTCCCCAGTTCGTTCCGGCCGGCAGCGTTCTCGAAACGAGTCTCATGAACATCGGCGCGATCTTTCACCCGGTGCCTGCGATCCTCAACATCGCGAGGATAGACGCGGGGGAGAATTTCGAACACTACATGCAGGGGATTTCCCCTTCCGTCGCAAACGTTCTCGAACGACTTGACCGTGAGCGCCTCGCCGTCGCCTCCGCTATGGGAGTCCGGACGATGTCCGCTCTTGAATGGCTCGAGGACGCCTACGATGTCAGAACCCGCGACGCCGCCGGCATCTACGAAGCCATTCAGCGGCAGGAGCAGTACCGGGGAATCGCCGCTCCCAAGGATCCGTTCGCACGCTATATCAGCGAGGACGTCCCCACCGGCCTCGTTCCCCTTTCGGAGCTGGGCAGGGCGGCCGGAGTCGGGACGCCGCTCATGGATGCGGTCGTCGTTCTGGCCGACAGTCTTCATAAACGCGATTACAGGGCGGTCGGCAGGAATCTGAAGTCGCTGGGCCTTGAAGGAATGTCCGTCGCCGATATCGGGGCCTATGTGCTCCGCGAGGCGTAGGAAGACGTTGAATACACATCTATTGTGCAGGGGGTTGCCGGAATGAGCAAGAAAGTGGATTTTCTGTATCTGAGCCAGGATGACGTCGTCGAGTGCGGCGGCGCCGACATGTCCATGGTAATGGAGCGTATCGAGCATTTTTTCACCCTTCACGCGACGGGGCAGACGATCACGCCCGATAAGACGGCCCTTCGATGGGGCGATGCCGCTTCGGAGATGATCACGGGAAGGATCAACGCCATGCCCGGATACGTCGGCGGAGATGTCGACACCGCAGGAATCAAGTGGATCGGGAGCAAGCCGAAGAATCCAGAGAAGTACGGGCTTCCCCGGGCATCGGCCCTGACGATCATCAACGACCCCGAGACGGGATTTCCGCTCGCGGTCATGGACGGGACCGTGATCAGCGCCATGCGGACCGGAGCCGTTACCGGAGTAGCGACAAAATACCTGGCCCGAAAGAATTCCAGGACGGCCGTTTTCATCGGCGCCGGAACACAGAATCACACCCAGATGCTGGCCGTCGTCACCGCTCTGCCGTCCATCGAGGAGATCCGCATATGCGATCTTTCACAGCAGCGGGTCGATGCTTTTGTCGAAAAGGAAACGAAGAATTTCCCCAGTATCTCCTTCAAGGGGTTCTCGTCCGCCGAAGACGCGGTCAGGGGGGCGGACGTCGTCGTGACGGCGACGACGACACAGAATCCCATCGTCCGTTCCGAATGGATCGAGCCGGGAGTCACCATGGTGAATGTCGGCAACTACGAGTACGATTTCGGCGCCGTTCTGAAAGCGGACAAGGTCGTCCTCGACAACTGGGACGCGGTCATTCACCGCGGCATTCAGACCGTCGCGATCATGAACAGCGAGGGAAAATTCGAGCGGGAGAAGCTGTATGCCGAACTTGGTGAGATAACCTCGGGGAAGAAGCCGGGCCGTGAGAGCGACGGAGAGACGACCTACTTCTGCGGCGTCGGGATGGGGGCGGAGGACGTTGCCGTCGCACGGAAGGTATACGAACGGGCCCTCGAGAAGAACGCCGGAACAAGGCTGACTCTCTGGAACGAGCCGCGCTGGGTCTAGGCGGCGGAATTTTCGCCGCCGGGAGTTTTTTCCGGGATTGAAAATGTTCCCGGACTTACCTGACAGCAAGACAATGCAATAGGAGCGGACTTCCCGTGCTGCGTTGTACGGGGAGTCCGCCTTTCCTTTCACCGCAGCTGCGCTTTCAGCCACCACTTCAGTATTCCGGCTACGAAGGGGGTCAGCCGGGTTTTGTTCCATACCGCCGCAACTCTTCGAATCGCGTCCGCCTGCGTCGGGTATGGATGAATGACGTCGGCAAGCCCTTTCAGTCCGATCCGGCCTCTCATCGCCGCAGAAATCTCGCTGATCGACTCTCCCGCATGCGATGAGACGATGGTGGCTCCAAGAATTTTGTCCGTCCCCTTCTTGACCACAACCTTGACGAACCCCTCGCTCTCCCCGTCGGTAACGGCCCTGTCGACCTCCGCGAGATCGACCTTGAAGACATCGACAGGAATGCCTTTTTCCCCGGCTTCGTGCTCGTACAAGCCGACATGCGCTATTTCCGGTTCAGTGTAGGTGCACCAGGGCATCAGGAGGCTGCTCAGCCTCTTTCTCCCCCGGAAAAGAGCGTTCTGGACGGCGATGCGCGCTGCGGCGTCCGCCGCGTGGGTGAACTTCCAGTTCATGCAGATGTCTCCCGCCCCGAAGATGTTCGGATTCGACGTGCGCAGAAAGTCGTCGACATGGACGCCGCGACGGTCGTCGTAGGCGACTCCGGCCTTTTCAAGATACAGTCCTTCGACGTTCGGTCGCCTCCCGGCTCCTATCAGAATTGCGTCCGCTTCGACAATGCGCTCGCCTTCGGGTGTCTGCACAAAGATTCTCTTGCCGCTCTCCGCCGCTTCCACACGCAGAGGCTTCGACTCCGGCAGGACTGAGATCCCCTCCCGCTCGAAGACCGATGCGAGCAGCGCCGAAGCCTCGGGATCCTCGCGGGGAAGAAACCGCCCGTGCTGGATGATGGTGACCTCGGCTCCCAGCCTGCGAAAGGCTTGGGAGAGTTCGCAGCCGATGGGGCCGCCTCCGATGACGGCGAGCCGGGGCGGAAGCTCCGTGAGGTTGAAGACGGTCTCGTTGGTGAGAAAGTCCGTGCCCAGCCCCGGAATATCGGGATGCACAGCGCGCGCTCCGGTCGCAATAATCGCTTTTTTGAAGCGGAGCGTTTTGCCGCCGACAACAACCGCTGTATCGTTCTCGAAAGATGCTTCGCCGAAGAAGACATGCACTCCGAGAGATGTATAGCGCTCCGCCGAGTCGTTTTCCGATATGGAGGCGCGTATTCGGCGCAGCCGCTCCATAACACAAGGGAAGTCGCCAGCTCCGATTTCGTAGGGCGTCAGGCCGAATCGATCCGCGTTCCGCATGTCCGACGCCGCGCGCGACGAGCGAAGCAGGCTCTTCGAAGGCACGCAGCCGACATTCAGGCAGTCGCCTCCCATCAGGTGGCGTTCAACCAGAGCGACCTTTCCGCCGAGCGCCGCGCATCCGAGCGCGGAGATCAGTCCTGCCGTCCCTGCGCCGATGACCACCAGATTGTAGATCGGATGGGGCTCCGGAGAGCGCCACTCCTCCGGATGCACCCGGAAGAGCAGTTCAAGGTTGTGTTCGTCGTTCGGAAAGAGCCCGGGGGACTGCAAGCTGTTCATGAGATTTCCTCCTCTTTCGTTTCCGCGGATTTCGGAATTCGTTTGCGAAGCGCTCTGCGCGCGATTCGGGTGACGAAGATGGTCACTGCGACCGTCGCAACGAAGCCCGCTATCGTCAGCCCCCACTCCGCGGGAGTGCGGACTCGCCCTTCGGCGCCGAGGGTAGCCAGGTCGGCTGCGAGCGAACCGATGTAGGCGTACATGACGGTTCCCGGTATCATGCCTATCCAGGAGGCAAGAACGTAGTCGCGGAAGGATACGCCCGAGAGGCCGTAGAGATAGTTCTGGACGTTGAAGGGGAAGGCGGGGGAGAGGCGCGTCAGAAAGACGATCTTCCACCCCTCCGCTGCCACCGCCTCGTCGATCAGCCGGAAGCTCTCGTTCCGGCCGAAGCGCCGGGCGATCCGCTCCCGGGCGAGGTATCGTCCCGTCAGAAAGGCCGCCGAAGCCCCTGCGGTGGAGCATGCGGAGACGAGAATCGTCCCCTTCAGCACGCCGAAAATGCTCCCCGCGCCGATGGTAAGGATCAGCGAGGGCAGCATGAGAAGACACGAGATCATATACAGCGCGAAGAGAATCAACGGTCCGGCGGCACCCGCGTTCTCCACTCGCAGAAGCGCGCTCCGGAAGATCTCCTGCACATCGAAAAATCGGGCCGCGAGAATGAGCAGAAGCGCCCCGGCGACGAGCAGGGCGATCTTTCCCGGAGAAATGACACGGATGCGTTCGGACAGCGGCGTTTTCGATTTCAAGAGCGGTTCCTCCTCTTTTTATTGACGGTGTATTTCCCCGGATTTCCGTACGCCGGGTCGTTTCGATCGAATACTTGGATGTTTTTCTATCCTTCCAAAATTGATTCTACACCCTTTGGAGCGGTTTGCCGATGTCGTATAATAGTCCGAAAGTATTCCGGCGAAAATCCGCGTTTCCTTTCCTCGTACTCAGGACACCCTATTCCGAGCAGGACGGCCCGGCGGCATATATGATACGTTCTAAACGAATGAACCGAATGAGAAAGGAGCACCGCGATGGGAAAAAATATGTTTTCCGGTAAGAGCCTTGTCTTCGCGGGCGCCGGGCACGCGCACCTTTTCAGCTTGGCGCGATTGGAACACTTTCTCCGCGGAGGAGCGGAGGTCACGGTGATCTCCCCGACGCCTCTCTGGTATTCCGGCATGGGGCCCGGGATGCTCGGAGGGTGCTACGAAGCGGGGGAGGCCTCGGTGGACGTTCGGACGCTTGTCGAAAGGCGGGGGGGACGCTTTCTTGAGGGGAAGATCGCCGCCGTCCGTCCGAAGGAGCGGTATGTTCTCACGGAGGACGGGGAAGAGATACCCTACGACGCGCTCTCGCTGAATGTCGGCAGCGAAGTGACCTCTCCGCTGCTCGACGGCGCTCCGGACTGGGTTTTCGCCGTCAAGCCCGTATCCTCTTATCTGGATCTGCGGGGGCGGATGCTCGCGCTGCCTTCCGGCGCGGAGCCGCACATCGTCGTGGCGGGAGGAGGGCCTTCCGGGTGCGAAACGGCGGCCAATGCCCGTGAACTCTGCCTCCGTCATCGAAGAGGAGGACGGATAACCTTGAGTATCGGAGAGGCCGGACTGCTGCCGAATTTTCCTCCTTCGGCGAGGCGGCTTGCGGAAAGCGAGTTTGAGAAGATGGGGATCGAGGTCACGGAGCGGCGCATCGTCGGCCGTTCCGGGCATACGCTGTCCTACTCCGACGGCTCGACCGGAACGGCCGACTTCCTGGCGGTCGCCACAGGGGTTCGCCCTCCCCGCATCCTCGCGGAGTCGGGACTCGAGGTCGACGGAGAGGGAGCGATGGTCGTCGACGAACATCTCCAATCCGTCTCTTCGGAAGGCGTCTTCGGCGGCGGGGACTGCATCGCGTTCCAGCCTCTTCCGCTCCGGAGGGCCGGAGTCTACGCCGTCCGGCAGGGACCTGTTCTTTTCGAGAACCTTTCCGCGTACCTCTCGAAGAACAGAATGCAGCGGTTTGTTCCACAGCGCGAGTTCCTTATCATTCTGAACTTGGGGCGGGCCGGGCTGCTCGTCCGGAAGCCCTTTGTCATGAAGGGGCGTTTTGCTTTTCTGCTGAAACGCTGGATCGACCGACGCTTTGTGCGCGGCTTTCAGCGGACGATTCAGCCGAAGATGTGAGGATTCTTCCAATAATGAAGAGAACGCATGAAAGCGGTCTGGTCGAAGCGAGGGAGACTGCAGAAGTGCGTTGCGCCGATCATGACGTCGTAAAGGAGAGAAGCCAAGCGAGGGCTTTATTTTTCCGGTTGACGAAAGGAAGATATCATGGAGCGTTTTAACATCCGAAAAATTTTGAAGCAGTTCGGCGAGCTGGTCCGCGCGGAGTGGGGGACGTTCTGGTACGCGACGCTGGGGGCAGTTCTGATGAGCTTTTCGATCGTGGCTCTCGTTGTACCGTACCGTTTCGCCGGGGCCGGGCTCTCCGGAATCGCCCTGCTGACTCGTTATGTGTTCGACATCTCGCCGGCGTGGGTGATCGCCGGAGGGAATGTGCTGCTGCTCGCCTGGGGGTGGCGGGTGCTCTCGCCCCGCTTCGTCCTCTGGACCCTCTACGTCTCGCTGCTCGCATCCGGAGCGGTGGCTTTCTTCGAATTCTTCTCCTATCCGCTGCTGGCAAATACCTTCTTGGCCGCGCTCCTGGCCGGAGTGTGCAGCGGCATCGGAATGGGGCTGGTCTTCCGCGTCGGCGGCTCCACGGGAGGGACCGACGTCCTCGTCGCGGCGGCCAGGAAGCGTTGGGGTGTCGACGTCGGCATGTTTTCCTTCTACATCAACACGGCGATCCTTTTTCTTTCATGGTTCGCCGTCGACCTTGAGCAGCTCCTTATGGGAGGAGTCCTGCTCTACGTCGAGAGCGTGACCATCGACAGCGTGATGAAGTCCTTCGACCGCAGGAAGCAGGTGACCGTCATCACCTCGAAAATGGACGAGGTCAAGCGCTACATCATCGAAGAGATGGAGAAGGGGGCCACCATCGTGCGGGGGGAGGGAGCCTATACCGGAACCGAGCGGCCTATGATCATGGTGGTGCTGAACCGACGACAGGCCATGGAACTGAAGCTCTTTACCGTCTCGCTGGATCCGAACGCTTTCATCATCATGGCTGACGTGGCAGAGGTGGTGGGGGAGGGGTTCAAGCACTGGAAAAACCTCTAGATTCCCGCCGGCTCGGAACTCTTCTCTTTCGCTGCGGGGAGCCGTGTTATTTGCCTCTCTTTTCTTCGGTGAAGAGCCGAATCCGTTCGGGATCAGCATGCAGCGCCACCCTTCCGCCCGGAGCGAGCCGAACATCGGACGGGGCGGCGACTTGAAGCTCGTTTCCGTCGTACTCCACCCGATAGATGATTCTCTCTCCTCCGTACTCCGCTCTTGAAACGATTCCCTTTCCCTCCGGATCGGCCGCGAGGGTTATCTGGTCGGGCCGGAGCATTCCCTGATACGATCCGGACGGAGCCGACGAGGAGCAGATGCCGAAAGGGGTAACGAGCTTTCCGCCGGTCACTTCGACATCGAAATAGTTCCGGATGCCGAAGAAGTTTGCGACTTCCGGAGAGGCGGGATTTGAAAACAGATCCTCGGGAGTTCCCGACTGGGCGAGTCTTCCGTCGAGCATGAGGCCGATCAGGTCGGAATCCTGGAGTGCCTCCTCCCAGTCGTGCGTCACAAGAAGCGTTGTCACTCCGGTTTTTTTCTGAAGGGAGAGCGTGAACGCGCGCATGGAGAGGCGCAGCCTCGTATCGAGGCTGGAAAAGGGTTCGTCCAGCAGCAGCAGGCGCGGACGCACGGCAAGCGCCCGCGCAAGGGCGACCCTCTGCCTCTGTCCTCCGGAGAGCTCCCGGGGCATTTTGTATGAGTACTCCTCCATCTCCACCAGGGCGAGCATCTCCGCCGCGGCCCGTTGCTGTTCGGCGCGCGAAGCGCTCCGCATTCTCGGCCCGAACGCGATATTCTCCATCACAGTCATGTGAGGAAAAAGACACGCCTCCTGAAACATCAGAACCGCCCCCCTTCGCTCTACCGGGACGGAAAGAATGGACTCCCCGTCGAGAAGCACGTCCCCCTCATCCGGAGGAAGGAGTCCGCAGACGATCTTGAGCAGCGTCGTCTTCCCGATGCCCGACGGACCCAACAGGGAGAGGACGCGCCCGTCCGCAACCGAGAGCGAGATATCGCGGAGCACGGCCTCCGATCCCGGTTGCGACCGGGAAGGAAAGGATTTGGATATGTTTCGGATCTCGAGATGCGCCATCGTCAGGACTCCGTTTCCCGAAGATTTTCTTCTTCTCCGGCAGCACTATGAGAGAAAGAAGGTCTCTCTCGACGAATAGTATCGCTTGACTCCCTTTTCAAGAACTAGACAGAAAGAGAGCGAGACGAGGATAAAGACGATGCTCCATACCGCGGCGGCGGTGCGTTCTCCGCTCTTCACCAGAGGGAAGAGCACCAGAGAGAGCGTGACGACCGTTCCTCCGCCCAGAAAGAACGTGAGGAGATACTGACTGAGCGATACGATAAAGAGCAGTCCGCCCGCCGACGCGATTCCGGGAGCGATCAGAGGAAGCGTGATGTGGAGAAAGGCGCGGAAGGGCGACGCTCCCAGCACTCTTGCCTGGATCTCCATGTTTTCTCCGAGAGCGCGGAAGACGTTGACGAGAATACGGATGCCGTAGGGGAGACAGGGTACAAGATGAGAGAGCAGAACGCCGGTGAACGAGTCGGCGATGCCGATCCGCAGAAAAAGCGCGTGCATCCCCGGAGCGTAGGATATGGGAGGCACGATGACCGGAGCCAGAACGAGCAGCTCCACAATCCGCTTCCCCGGAAAGGAGAGAAGCGCCAGCGCCTTCGCCGCGGGCAGGCTGATCAGCAGCGAGAGCACCGTGACGCACCCCGCGAGCAGGGCGCTCCGCCCGACGACTCCGAACGCCCTGCCGGAGAAAGAGCATAACGCGGTCCATTGGTCCGTCGTAAAAGCCCGCGGCAGAAGATCCGGCCACGGCCATCGCAGCGTGAACGACCACACTGCGAGAATCGCCACGGGAAGAAGCAGCGCGAGAAGAAAGAGGAAAAGCGTCGCGGAGGCGAGTGAAAATCCTCTTTTCATAAGCGCTCCTCCTTCCGTGCGGACAGGAACGAGTAGAGATAGACCAGCGAAACGGCGATCGCGGTGATGATTGCGATGAGCACCATCGAATACGGGCGGGAGGCGATGTCGGGGTTTAGATAGGCGCTGTAGGCCGCCGTGGGAAGCGCGCGCGGAAACGTCGGACCCAGCAGAAACGGCGCCTCGAACGCTCCGAAGGAGAAGCCGAAGAGCAGCACGAAGGTCGACGACAAAGTGGGGAAGAGAAGAGGCAGCACCACGTGCCGAAGCGCCTGCATCCGTGAGGCTCCCAGAACGAGGGCGGTCTCGCGGAGCCTTCCGTCCATGTTGCGGAGCACGACGTAGACGACCACCGCAACGAATGGAATTCCCTTCCAGAGGTAGGCGGCGATTATTCCCACCCCCCTTCGGTCGAAGACGAGGCCGGTCATTTCCGCCGGGGAGGCGACCCAGCCGAGAGAAAAAAGGATGCGCGCAAGAATCCCTGTTCGGGAGAGCAGGTTCAGCACCAGCAGCGCCGCCACCGTATGCGGAACGATGATCGGAATCGAGGAGAGAAGAGCCTCGATCCGCTCTCCCTTTCCCGTCTCGTCCAGCAGCAGCGCCAGAATCGTCCCCAGGAAGACCGTAAGCGCCGAGGAAACGAACGAGACGCGAAGGCTGAATAGAAGGGACGGCAAAAACTCGGGGCTTGAAAAAACCTCACGGAAAAAGCGAAGCGTGGGCTCCCTGAGTCCTGCGGCCGGAAAGTATCCGAAGCTCTGCAGAAGCGACGGAACCAAGCTTCCGAGGAAAAGGGCTCCCAGCACCAGCAGGGCCGGCGCCAGGAGCAGGAAGGCGCGAAGGGGATCCCGATTCAACGGAGGACCGTCTCCCTCCAGATTTCGTCGAGAATGGGAATGAATGTCGCCGGAAGCTCCGGTACTCTCTTTTCAAGGAGCGTCCGAAGAGGAATCGATCCCTTGCCGACGACGATGCTCTCGAAAAGAGCGATCCGCTCCGCCGAAAGTCGTGCCGGATCCAGCACGGGCAGATCTCCCCATACTGCGGGGTCGTACTTTGACGCCTGCACCTCGGGGTCGAGAATTGTGTTGATCAGCACCATTGCTCCGTTCTTGTTGGACGCGTTGAATGGAATGGCCAGAAAGTGCGTATTCCCCAGCGTCCCTTTTTCGAAGACGAACGACTCCGTACTCTCCGGAAATTCACCGGTCTTCACCTTTCCCGGCGCGAGAAATGGCGTGTAACTCATTCCGAGGAGTATCTCCCCGTCCTCGAACATGTTCTTTATCTGCGAACTGGAGGCCGGGTACGATTCTCCGTTCATCCAGAGATAGGGCTTCAGCTCCGAAAGAAACTTCATCGCCGGGGCCACGGTCTCCCTGAGCACATCCTTGTCCGCGGGCAGGAACGCGATCTTCTCCCGGCCGACGATATCGCAGATAATGTTGCGTACGAAGGCGCTCCCGGTGAAGTCCGGAGGCGCCGGATACGTGATCTCCCCGGGATGGGCCTTCGCCGCCTCCAGAAGCTCCCTGTGCCCGGAAATCGGCATTTTCAGCCTGGCAGCGTCGCGGAAAAAGACGAGTTGAGCCTTTCCGTAGGGCGCCTCGAACCCCTCGGTCGGAAAACCGAAGTCGAAGGCGACATCTCCGGCCTCCGCGTCGACGAAATCGCGGAAGTTCGGCAGGCTGCCGGTGAACGGACCGAAGAGCAGGCCGTTCTGCCGTGCCGCGAAAAAGTTCTCTCCGTTGATCCAGACGACATCGATCACTCCGTCGCTCTTTCCGGCCGTCTTCTCCGAAAGCAGTTTGTTCAGGATCTCACCGATGTTCATGCCGACCCGCTCCAGAGAGATGCCGTACCGTTCCTTCAAGCGTGGAGCCACGAAGGTGTCGAGCCAGGAATTAACGCGGGGATCGCCGCCCCAGCCGTAGAACGTAACCCGCGTTCCTCGCGACGAGTTCAGAACAGACTCCCATTCGTTCGCCGGGGTCGCAGGCGGAGACAAGAGCAGGAACAGGTTCATAAGAAAAGTTCCGAAAAGGATTCTGCCGGTGACCTTGATGAAACGCTTCATTGATTTTTCCCCTCCTCCGATGCGGTGTCGCTATTGTTGCTCCTCCCGAAGTGAATATACGCCTCTCTCATGCGCTGCGCTCCCGTGAAGACGATCATGGCCGTGAATATCGCGAATGCGGGCGGAGCTGACTCGGGCCAGATCATGACGACCGAGAAAACCAGAAATGTCTCCGTCCGTTCTGCAAGGCCCGCCTGGTAGTAGAACGCTTTTTCGCTGCGTTTCGAGCTTGCCGCAAGAGCTCCCACGGCCAGAAAGACGGAGAAGGAGAAGATGATGGACGAGAGCAGCAGAACGGAAACCAGCCTGGCCTGGGGAAAACGAAGGGAGACAGCAATGATGAACCCGATCTCCACGATGCGGTCGAATACAAGATCCATCAGTGCTCCGAAGGGGGACATTCTCCCCCCGATCCTGGCCACCGACCCGTCGAGAACGTCCAAAACGCCGGAAAACCATAAGAGCAGGAGAGCGGACCATCGTCCTCCGAAAAAGAAGAGAGCCGAACTCCCAAGACCGACGATCAGGGCGGCGAGAGTGATCGAGTCCGGGTGGACTCCCGCTCTGGCCAGGACTCCACCGACGAGGGAGAAAAAGGGCTGAACAAATTTTCTGGCCCCGCTGTCGAGCATGTCGTTCCTCCTTGAAGTGGAAACACTCCTACTTTCTTTCTAGAGAATACCTCATGCTCGATTAAAGCGCCAGAGGAAATAATTTTAATGTCGTGGAATCGAATCGTCCCATGCTTGGGGATTTTGTGGTCATATCTTTATCTTGAATCACTCTCGTCGAAAATAAGTTTCTTACAACAAATTTGTCCAAAATAGCGATTCAGACCCCAGGAAACGCCTAAAGCGATTTCTTGGCGCGAGTTATTGGGGACAGCGATGATTACAGCTTCCAGAGCTCCACCATCATCTTCTCCCGTTCGGGATCCCTCTTCTTCGAGGTGTCGGTCACCGTCCACATCGTCACGATATCGCGTGCGATCATCTCCCTGCGCGCCCTGTCCCGTATGCTTTCGACGCTCTGATGGACGTCGCCCAGTCCTCCCGGTCCCAGCATCGCTGTAGACGATCCTCGAAGGGAGCGGGGGCTTTCTGCGGCTTCCTTTTCTTTTTGGACATGGCCCCGTTCCCTCCTGTTCAGGCCTTCTCTTCCATCATGGAGAGAAGATCGTCCTCGATGCCGTCCAAGTCCTCCGATTCATCTGCAAGCGCCTCCTCGTAGCGCGACAACAGAGCGCCGAGACGGCGGGCATCCGCGCCGACCAGCAGCACGCGGTCGATCCGCTACGGGCGAAGGCGCGCCTCCGCTGCCGCTGAAAGACGGGCGAGCGCGGAAAGATGCCCCTCCAGATCGACGCCGCTCTCCTCCCGTTCGCAGCACGGTGACATCGAATGTGCCGCCGCCGGGATCGTAGACAAGGACGAACTCTTCCTTCGTCTTTCCTTTCTTGCCGCGCTCCTTGACGGCGACCTGATCGTAAAAGAGCGCGGCGCGACCAACATGTACGCCGTTAGAAAAAACATTCACGTTGTGACCCCGAACGCTTTTTCCGGCTATGAAAAATGATACAATACGCTCATCCGCAGTGATTCCTTGCAACTGAAACATCCGGTTTGAGAAAGGATGATCTTTCTGTCCGAAAGCTGGTGAAGGCCATGATTTCCTCGTTCACTTCTTTGCGTGCAATGCGTTCGGCCCGTTCCGGAGTATCGGTACTCGTGCTGCTCTCAGTTCTTCTCCTTCTGCTCTTCCCTCCCGTCGTCGCCCGGTCTTTCGCCGGGACGGCCGCCCTCCTTGAGGAACGAAAAGAGAGTGCAAAGGATACTTTCTTCGGATACGAGCTGTTCGCTGAAAACGGCTCGCCGATGATGCTGATCGATCCGGCGGACGGAACCATTCTTGACGCAAATCGAGCAGCGAACAGTTTCTACGGCTATGCGGAGCTCAAGGGAATGAATATCGGCCGAATCAATTCCCTCTCTCCCGATGAGATCCAGGCGGAGATGGAACGCGCGCGCCGGTTGAACCGGAACCACTTCGACTTCCGGCACCGGCTTGCGGACGGCTCCCTCCGGAATGTGAAGGTCTATTCCTATCCCGTCTCCATCGGCGACAGGAAGGTGCTCTTTTCCATGATCGTCGACGAGACGGACCGGGTCGCCGCGGAGAATGCGCTTCAGCAGAGAAACCGCTTGATCGGCCTCCTCTTTGTCTCCGCGATCCTTCTTCAGTCGCTGGCTCTCTTTATGCTGACGAAGGCGGTGGCGCGCAGAAAAACGACGGAGAAGAGCCTCGAGGAACAGTTGCTCTTCAACCGTTCGCTGATCGAGACGATCCCCAACCCGCTTCTCTACAAAAACCGCGAGGGTCGGTACCTCGGATGCAACGATGCCTACAGCGAACTCATAGGCGTATCGAGAGAGGCGATCGTCGGAAAAACGGCCTACGACATCTGGCCGAAGGAAACGGCGGATGAATACTGGAAGGGAGACAAGGCGCTCTTTGCTTCACCGGGGCCCCAGCGTTACGAATGCACGATCCTGGACACGGAAGGAAACAAACGGGATGTGCTCCTCAGCAAGGCGCCCTTCTTCGACAAGGCCGGGATGCTTGCCGGGCTCGTCGCAGTCATTACCGACATCAGCGGGCGGAAGCGCATGGAAAACGCCCTTCGCGAGAGCGAGAAGAAGCTCAGCGCGCTCTTCGCCGCAATGACCGAAATGGTGGTGCTCCACGACCTTGTTTTCGACGAACACGGAAACGCGGTCAACTATCGAATCATCGACTGCAACGCCGCCTACGAGAGAACGACCGGAATTCGTGCCGAGCATGCCGTCGGGCGGCTGGCGACCGACGTCTACGGTACCGAAACCCCTCCTTACCTGGAGCAATACTCTAAAGTCGCCCTGACCGGCGAGCCGTATCTCTTCGAAGTCTACTTCGCTCCGATGGACAAGTACTTCTCCATTTCCGCAGTCTCTCCAGGAGAGAACCGGTTCGCCACCATCAGCGCCGACATCACCGCGATCAAGCGAGCGGAACAGATCGTCGCAGCCAAGAACAAGGAGCTGGAACAGATCGTCTACGTCGCATCACACGACCTGCGGTCTCCGCTGGTCAACGTGGACGGCTACGGAAGAGAGCTGGAGTATTCCGTCGAGGATCTCAAGAAGGTGCTCGACGCCGGCGATCTGCCCTGTGAGGAGCGAAACGCGGCCATCCGCGATCTTCTGCCGGACATGACGGACGCGCTGAAGCGAATCCGGAACAGCACGCGTCAGATGGACGCGCTTCTCAAGGGGCTGCTGAAGATGTCGCGCTTGGGACGGGCGGCGCTGAAAATAGGTCCGGTGGACATGAATTCCCTGATTGCGCAGGTCGTCTCTTCGCTTCAGTTCCAAGCGGGAGAGGCCGGCGCGGACATCGATGTTTCGGATCTGCCGCCGTGCAGGGGCGACTCGGTACAGCTCGCCCAGGTCTTCTCGAACCTCCTCGGCAACGCCGTAAAGTATCTTGATCCGGAACGCCCGGGATCGATAACGATCGAAGGCGGCATCGAAAACGGACGTTGCGTCTACTGCGTCGCCGACAACGGAATCGGTATCGCTCCGGAGCATCAGGAGAACATATTCCAGCTCTTCCATCGCCTCGACCCCTCCGCGGGTGAAGGCGAGGGACTCGGGCTGACGATAGTCCGGCAGATTCTCGGAAGACTGGACGGAGAAATCCGTGTAGAATCGAAACCCGGCGAAGGCAGCCGCTTTTTTGTGACGCTGCCGTTCGCACCGGCAAAGGAGACGAAGTCCGATGGAGGGATATAGCATGAAGAAGGAAGTTCTGATCCTCATAGCCGAGGACGACGAGGGGCATGCAGGCCTGATACGGAAGAATCTCGCCCGCGCCGGCATCTCCAACAGCGTGCTCCATTTCAAGGACGGGCAGGAAATAACGGATTTCCTCTTCCGCACGGGGGAGGGGCCTCATCGGGAATCCGGTGTCGCCTACATCCTGCTGCTCGACATCCGCATGCCGAAGCTCGACGGCACCGAGGTGCTGAAAAAGGTGAAGGCCGATCCGGAGCTGCGCAAAATGCCGGTGATCATGATCACTACAACCGACGATCCGCGCGAGGTGGAACACTGCCATGCGCTGGGGTGCAGCAGCTACATCACCAAGCCGGTGGAGTACGAGGCCTTTGTGAACGCCGTGCGGCAGCTTGGCCTCTACTTGGCCGTCGTGCAGGTGCCGCAGGTGAACGGCGTTCACTGACGGACATGGAGGAGAACTTCAGGAAGGAGAATCTCCACGTGAACAACCGCTCCGTTTCCGGGTGCGTGCTGGTCGTTGAGGACGACGACGGCCTGCGTCGCCTGATCATCAGGCGGCTTCGGAGGGCGGGGTTCGATGCCGACGGAGTTTCCACAGGGAAGGAGGCCGTTGAAAAGGTTCCCGATCACCGGGACATGGTCCTGCTGATCGATCATAATTTGCCGGACATGTCCGGCAGAGAAATGATGATGCATTTGATCGAGCGCGGCCTGAAAGTTCCGTTCGTCATAATGACCGGCCAGGGGGACGAACGTCTTACCGTCGAGATGATGAAGCTGGGCGCGGCCGATTACCTGGTAAAGGATACCGACCTTATCGACCGCCTGCCCGAAGTTCTTCAACGCGTCTTCGTCCGGATGGAAACGGAGCGGAGGATTCTGGAAGACCGCGCCATTCTTTTAGACAACATCCGGACGCAGGTCTGGTATCTCACCGACGATCACACCTACGGCGCGGTCAACAAGTCGCACGCCGCCTTCAACGGCCTTCGGCAGGAGGAGATGGCCTTCAAGGACATGTACGATCTCTTTCCGAAGGAGGTCGTCGAATCCCGCCGGAAGAGCACCCTCAAGGCTTTCGCCGGCGGAAAACCCGTCTCAGTTGAGGAGTGGCTTCCGTCCGCGTCCGGAGAGCAGAGACTGCTCTCCATTTTCAAATCGCCCAGACTCCGCGAGGACGGAAGCGTGGAATACGTCGTCTGTTCCGCGGAAGACATCACGGAACAGGCGAAAGCCGAAGAGGGGCTGCGCCGGAGCGAGGAACGCTACCGGACTCTGGCCGACGATCTTCCCGCCTTTCTCTGCGAATTCAGGTCTGACAGCACGCTGACCTACGTCAACAGGGCCTACGCCGAATTCTTCGGCATGACCCCGGAGGAGCTGACGGGACGCCGTTTCCTTGAGTTCATCGCGGAAGGTTCCGAGGAAGAGGTGAGGAGGAATTGTTTCTCTCTGACTCCTGACCGGCCGTTCGGCGTTTCCGTCGAGGAAGTGCTATGGAACGGCAGGAAATGGTGGCAGGAGTGGCGGAACAGGGCTTTCTTCGATGAAAACGGAGATGTTGCCGTCTACCACGGTATCGGCTTCGACATTACGGACCGCAAGCGTATGGAAGATGCGCTTCGTACCGCCAAGGCGAACGCGGAGTGGCTGGGCAGCCAGGCCGAAGCGGCCAGCAAGGCCAAGAGCGTCTTTCTCGCCAACATGAGCCACGAGATACGGACTCCCCTCAACGGCGTCATCGGCTTTCTCGACCTGCTGTCGGGAACTCCGCTCGACAGGACGCAGAGAGAATACATGGAGTACATCAGGACGTCGGCATACTCGCTCCTCGACGTTATCAGCGACATCCTCGACATATCGAAGATCGAAGCGGGAAGGCTCGATCTTGAATGTATCCGGACGGATATTCCGGAACTCGTGCGTCAGGCCGTGAGCACTGTCGCGAGTACGGCACGGAAGAAGGGACTGCGGCTCTCTTTCCGTCTCGGAGAGGGATTTCCCCGCTACGTCGTCCTGGATCCGCTGCGGGTCAAGCAGGTGCTGGTGAACCTGTTGGGCAACGCCGTCAAGTTCACGGAAAAGGGATCCGTCGATCTCGAGTTGAAGTTCGAGGCATTGGAGAACGGAAAAGGCGCCTTTACCTTTTCAGTCCGGGACACCGGCATCGGTATCGGCGAGGGGGAGCGGAAGAGGCTCATCGAACCCTTCTACCAGACGGACGCATCGAATACAAGGAAGTACGGCGGCACCGGATTGGGGCTGGCGATCTGCGACGCCTTGCTGAAAAAAATGGAGAGCGAACTGGAGATTGAGAGCGCTCCGGGAGAGGGGAGTCGCTTTTTCTTCACGCTTCGGGGGGGCTATGAATTCGGCAGCGACACGGAGAGCGCGTTCCGGGGCGCGCCGAAGCGCTTATCGGAGGCGCTTGCTCCTGTTCCCGCCCGGACGATGAAAGCGCCCGGAATTCTGATCGCCGAGGATGTGAAGCTCAACCGGAGGTTGCTGAGACTCATCATCTCCAAGCTGATACCGGAAGCATCGCTTTTCGAGGCGGCGGACGGGAACGAATGCGTCGAACTCTTCCGGAAGCATGCGCCGGATCTGCTCTTCCTGGATCTCCAGATGCCCCGGAAAGACGGATTCAAGACGGCGCGCGAGATACGAATGCTGGAACGCGAGGATCCGGCCGGAGAGAAAAGACTGCTGATCATCGCGCTCACAGCCGACGTCCAGCCCGAAACGAGGAATCTTTGCATAGCGGAGGGCATGGACGGCTACCTGGCAAAACCCGTGGAAGTGAATGACGTCCGGGAGATTCTGGAACAATGCCTAGGCAGAGCAGCAGAACGTTGAGGGGAATAAGCGATGCCATTCGAGCGCAAATAGTGTAAACTGGTATTTAATCCGATATCCGGACATATTTTTGTATGCAATCCTTTGTCGTATGCTTCCCGTGTTTTTTTCCGGGGAGATTCGAGAGTTTGCATGGAGGAGGTTTCGTATGCCCAGAATCGTATTCGCACTCATTGTATGCGCACTGATCGGCCTCGCTCCTCAAGGAGCGGTTTCCGCGGGCGAGGAGGTCTTTCGCGTCAGCACATCCTATAAGAGCCTTCTCTCCACTCCCGAACAGACCGGCATGCTGGACCGCCTGATCAAGGAGGCCTTCCGGAGGATCGGTCTTCGTGCGGAGATCGTCTTCACCCCCACGGGGCGCTCTCTGCCGGACGTCGATGCCGGGCTGCTGGACGCCGAGATCAACAGGATCGAGGGCATGGAGCGAACCTTCCCCAACCTGGTTCGGGTGCCCGAGCCGAATATGACCATGCACTTCGTCGCCTTCGCCGGGCAGGAATACGCTGTCGACGGATGGGAGAGCATCCGGAACCTGCATATCGGCATCGTCCGGGGATGGAAGATCCTCGAAGAGAACACCCGCGGATTTCCGAACGTGATCCTCGTTCCCACGGAGACCGAACTGTTCACGATGCTCGACAAGGGGCGAATCGACGTCGCGCTGTACGACAAGCTGACAGGCTACGAAACGGTCGCCCGGTTGAACTTCCCGGAAATACGACACCTCGAGCCGCCCCTGGTCAGCAGGGACATGTTCCTGTACGTGCATACAAAAAATGCGGGACTCGTAGAAGAGATTGCCGGGGCGCTGCGGGAGATGAAGCGGGACGGAACCTACGACATCATCGTCTCGGAGACGACCGCTCACCTGCCTCCGGACGCACGCTGAAAAGGGACCGGAAATGCACTGGAGAGATTCGAGCACCTGGAGATTCTTCAAATACTCGCTTGCATGCTTTCTTGCCATTGCGGCCGTTGTTACCTCCGTCTACGGTGTTGTTACGTACCGGAGAGAAACGGCCTTCCTGGGGGATGCGTTCTTCAAGATTGAAGAGACGCACGTTCCCCGGCTGATCTCCAACCTGTGGATTACCGACGGGAACGGAGTCCGGAGAGAGATCGAGGCAATTGCGCGCTTTCGGCATATCGACAGGGTCGAGGTCACGGACGACGAAGGGGAAGTTTTCATCTCCGGCGGGGAAGCGGATCCCTCCACGGATGAAGTGACCGAACAGCTCTTTTACAGGTACAAGGATGCCTCCATCCCTGTCGGCACTCTCACGATATACGTCGACACCCGCGGAATGCGCCTCGGCGTGATCCGAAGCACTCTTTTCATCCTGGCTCTGCAGACGGCGCTCTCCCTTCTCCTGGCGGCTCTCATGGCCTGGGCGTTTCACATGTCCTTCGGCAGGTATCTGCTGCGCCTTTCCAGTTTCATCCGTTTGGATGGCCTGATTTTTTCCAGGGCGCCGTTCGAACTGAAGCGCGGCACGGAGAAAGACGATGAACTGAAGGCGCTCGTGGATAATTTCAACGAACAGCGCGAAAAGATCATCGAGTACATGGGCGAAATGGAAACGGCCAACGAACAGATGAGCGCGGCAAACGTGCAGCTGGTGGAGAAGGAGGAAGCTCTCCGGGCGGCAAAGGAGAACGCTGAATGGCTCGGCAGGCAGGCGGAGGCGGCCAACAGGGCGAAGAGCGCCTTTCTCGCCAACATGAGCCACGAGATCCGCACCCCTCTGAATGGTGTCATCGGTTTTCTCAAGCTTCTCGAAGAGACCCCTCTCGACGAGGTGCAGAGAGAGTACCTGGATCACGTCAGAATATCTGCCCACTCGCTCCTCGACATCATCAGCGACGTCCTGGACATCTCGAAGATCGAAGCCGACAGACTTGAGCTCGAGTACGTCCGAACCGATATGCCGGAGCTTCTGCGCCAGGCGCTGAATATTGTCCGTGCAACGGCAAGGCAGAAGGGGCTTCGTCTCTCCCTGAGCGTCGGCGACACTGTTCCGCGCCGCATCTATACAGACCCGGTGCGCCTGAAGCAGGTTCTGGTCAACCTGTTGAGCAACGCCGTCAAATTCACGGAGAAGGGGGCGGTGGAGCTTTCGCTGGAGTACGAGGATCTAGGCGGGAAAAGGGGCGCCTTCACCTTCGCCGTTGCGGATACGGGAATCGGCATCAGGGAGAGGGAGCGGGAGCGGCTCTTCGAACCCTTCTACCAAGCTGATTCCTCCACGACCAGAAAGTACGGCGGCACCGGGCTCGGACTTCCTATCTGCAACGCGCTCCTGAGAAAGATGGACAGCGTTCTCGAGCTGGAGAGCGTTCCCGGAGAGGGAAGCCGTTTCTTCTTCACGCTCCGGACCGGCTATGAAGCCGCTCCGGCGGAAGAGCCGGAGAGCGATGCTCCGGTCGTCGAAGATTGGGCGCCGGCGCTCGAACCGCTCTCAACGGAGTATGCTCCGGTGATTTTGGTCGTCGAGGATGAAAAAATAAGCCGGAAACTGCTGCGTTTGCTTCTCTCGAAGATCGTTCCGGATGCGAGGATTCTGGAGGCGGCCGATGGCGCGGAGGGCGTGCGGATGTTCGGCGAACATGCCCCCGATCTCGTCTTCATGGATGTCCAGATGCCGGAAAAGGACGGGCTGCAGGCGACGAGGGAGATCCGGGAGAAGGAGTCGGTTTTTCCTCGCACCGGCGGAGGAGCCGGCCCGTCGAGAACCCCCATTGTCGCGCTCACCGCCGATGTGGAACCGGAGACCAAAGAAGAGTGCCTTGCAAGCGGCATGGACGATTACATGCCGAAGCCCGTCGATGCCCGGTTCGTTCGCGAGATCCTGGGACGATACCTGCGGGAGCGCCCCTGACGGAACGCCCCCGCAGGCCGGATTATCCGTTCGCTATACCTTCGCCAGCGCCCTCCCGATATCCTCCAGAATGTCGTCGATGTGCTCTATGCCGATGGAGAGGCGTACCAGTTCCGGCGAAAGTCCCCCGGCGCGCTGCTGATCCTCGGTGAGCTGGCTGTGCGACGTGCTCGCCGGGTGCAGCGCCAGCGATTTCGCGTCGCCGACGTTCGCAAGGTGCGAGAAGAGTTCAAGGCCCTCGATGAAACGCGCTCCTGCTCCTGCGCCCCCCTTCACTCCGAAGACCACCATGCCCCCGAAACCCTTTTCGAGATAACGGCTTGCAGCCGGGTAGGACGGATCGTCCACGAGCCCCGGATAGCGCACCCACGCCGTCTTCGGATGGTCGTGCAGGTACGCCGCCACCCTCGCCGCGTTCTCCACGTGCCGCTCCATCCGGAAGGGGAGCGTCTCCACTCCCTGCAGGAAGAGCCACGCGTTGTCCGGCGACAGGCACGCTCCCAGGTTGCGCAGCGGCACCGTGCGGAATCGCAGCGCGTAGGCCGCTCCCCTCAGTTCCTCCGGAAGATCGTGCGCCCAGCGCAGTCCGTGGTAGTTGGCGTCCGGCTCGTTCATCAGCGGAAACTTCGCGTTCCCTTTCCACTGGAAGCGCCCCGAGTCCGTCACGATGCCGCCGATCGCCGAGCCGTGGCCGCCGAGCCACTTGGTCAGCGAGTTCACCACGATGTCCGCGCCGTGCTCGATGGTCCGCAGCAGATAGGGAGTAGTGAAGGTGCCGTCCACGATCAGAGGGATCTCCGCCTCGTGCGCGATTTTCGCCGCCGCCCCGACGTCCGTGAAGTCGAGCGCCGGGTTGCCGATGGTCTCGATGTAGACGGCCCTTGTCTTTGCCGTGATCGCTTTGCGGAAGTTCTCCGGGTCCTTCGGATCAACGAACTTCGTCGTGATGCCGAACTGCGGGAAGATCGCATCGAACATCGTGTAGGTGCCTCCGTACAAATTGTTCGCCGAGACGATCTCGTCCCCCTGCCCGGCGATCGTGATGATCGCGTAGTGGACCGCGCTCGTCCCCGAGGCTACAGCGACCGACGCGACGCCCCCCTCAAGCAGCGAAATCCGGTCCTCCAGCACCGCGACCGTCGGATTTCCGAGCCGGGAATAGATGTTTCCGACTTCCTTCATCGCGAAGAGGTCCGCGCCGTGCTGCACGCTCTTGAAGACGAACGAGCTCGTCCGCGACACCGGAACGCCGCGCGCCAGGGTGCCGGGATCGGGTGTCTGCCCGCCGTGGATCGCCAGGGTCTCGAAACGGTAGCTGCTCTTACTCATGATAGTTCCTCCTTTTTTCTACGAAGACGAGCATCTCCTCGCCCCGAAAATCATCGCCCTCCTCGAAAGGGTGCACATCCTCGCCGGAGCGCACGAATACCTTCGAAAGAACCACGTCCGACGAGTCCGCCCAGTCGGCGAAATCCCGGTACGTGAACAGATGGATGTTCGGAGAGTCGTGCCACTGGTACGGCAGGCTCCCCGTCACCGGCATGCGCCCCCGGACCGCGAAATCGACCCACACCTTCCAGAAGGCGAAGTTCGGAAACGACACCGCGCCCCTCTTGCCGACACGCAGCATCTCCTTCAGAATTCCAAGCGGCCTCCGCAGCGTCTGGAGCGTCTCCTCCAGCACCACGAAGTCGAAACTTCCGTCCGGAAATCCCTTCAGCCCTCCGTCGAGGTCCGACTGGATCACCGGAACTCCGCGGGCGATACAGTCCGACACGGCCTCCGGAGCCAGCTCGATACCCTGGCCGCGCACACCCCGCCGCTCGAGCAGGCGGGCCAGCAGCTCTCCGCTGCCGCACCCCAGGTCCAGCACCGAGGCTCCCGGCGGAATCTCCTGTTCCAGCACGTCGTCCTGCCAGCAGCCGGGCTGCGAAGCGTAGCGCTCTCCGCCGCCGTTCCGCCGTTCCTCGACGAAGCGGAGAATCTCCTCGCGCGGCACGCCGAAGAAGTGCGAGGAAAACTCGGCCAGTTTCAGCGCAGCGCTGATTCTCCCCGGCGTCATGATGAACTCCTCCTCTTCTCCAGAAACGGACGGAGGAGAGCCCCTACCCGGTCCGTCTCCACCAGGAATGCGTCGTGTCCGAAGGGGGAGGGGAGATCGACGTACGTCACGCTCTTCCCCCGCAGCGTCAGCGCCCGCGAGAAGTTCCGGCACGCCTCGGGAGGGTAGAGCCAGTCGGAATCGAACGAGACCACCAGCACATCCGACGCGATCCGTCCGCACGCCTCCACGATGTCGCCGCCTCCCCGGCGCGATGCGTCGTAGTAGTCCATCGCCCTCGTGATGTAGAGGTAGCTGTTCGCGTCGAAGCGGTTCACAAAGGATTTGCCCTGGTAGTTCAGGTAGCTCTCTACTTCGAATTCCACGCCGAAGCCGCCGTGCTCGATGTCGCTGCGAAGTCGTCTGCCGAACTTCCTGTCCATTCCGTCCTCCGAGAGGTAGGTGATATGGGCCAGCATTCGCGCGGCCGCCAGCCCCGACGAGGGGGGAGGACCGTCGTAGTAGTCGCCGCCGCGGAAGTCCGCGTCGTTCAGAATGCAGTGCCTCCCGACCGCGTTGAACGCGAGTCCCTGCGCCGACAGGTTCGGCGCGGCCGCCAGCACACCGATCCGGTCCACACGCTCCGGAAAGGCCAGTCCCCACTCGATGGCCTGCTGCCCTCCCAGCGAGCCTCCCACCACCGCGTGCAGCCTCTCTATTCCAAGCTCGTCGAGCACCTTCGCCTGGAGGCGCACCCAGTCTCCCACCGTGACCACCGGAAAAGAGAGCGCGTACGGTTTTCCCGTCGCCGGATTTCCCGATCGGGGACCGGTCGTTCCGTAGCAGCTCCCCAGCACGTTCTGGCAGATCACGAAGAAGCGGTTCGTGTCGATGGCCTTTCCCGGCCCGATGGCTCCGTCCCACCATCCCGGCTTCCGCTCACGCCAGGGACGGTCCCGCCACGCGCTGTCCCATCCGGCCGCATGCGCGTCCCCCGAGAGCGCGTGCTCTATCAACACCACGTTGTCCTTCGCTGCCGACAGCTCGCCGTAAGTCTCGTACTCAACCTCCACACCGGGGATCGTTCCTCCGAACTCCGTGACGAACGGCTCCTCCCGGGAGAAAAGCCGCATTCTCTTCGCCTCCGTCCATCCGACAGAAGAGGCGTCCTCCGGGCTTCCGTGTCTGTTCCGTCCACTCTCCATCAAAACCACCACGTTTCGTACAGATTTTTTACTCCGCTCTTCGCAGACAAAAAAACCGGGATCCTCCGACAGTTCGGGGATCCCGGTCCGGTTCGAAAGTCAGCGCGCGCTCAAGCGCCGAGTCTTCCCGGAGGAGATCCGTACCTGCCGCACATCATCATCTCGCGCATCATCATGCCGCAATGTTGTGTCGAACTCTTTCGTGCGTTCATTTCAGGTCTCCTCCTTTCCCTCGTTCTCGTATATAAAAAAAGCCTCTCCCCGGATAAGGGAAGAGGCTTGAAGGGCTGCGCGTGCCTCGACCATCTCCCGGGATTTTTCCCGCAGGACTTGGCACCGTCTCGCTTTTCGCGAAGGTTGCCGCGACTTCACAGGGCCTGTCCCTCCGTCGCTCTGGATGAATCGATCGATATTCGGTTGTTGGGAGGAATTATACGCAGGGTGTGCCGGATTTGTCAACAGAGATTTCAAAAATTGCGACGGAACTGCGGCGGAGTGTATGCCAAACAACAAATAGCTGGAAAATGCTCTTCTCGACTCTGCGGAGTCTTTCCTCCACGATCATGTCTCGGAGGGAAGGGGTGTCGAGGCGGCGGCACTTTCAACGGATCGATGACCTCGCGCACCGGCGCCCTCCTCTTCTCGGAACAAGCTTTGGAGGTTCATATCCTATATGATATAATAAGCGTCAAGGATCGAAAGGAGCTTTGCGATGAAATGGCAGGTGCTTTTCTACGAAAAAGCGAATGGTGTCAGTCCAGTGAAGGATTTTTTGAAAACCTTGCCGCCCGGACACCAAGCCAAGGCTCTCCGCGAAATCGACCTTCTCGAACAGTTCGGGACGGCACTTCAGCGGCTTCACGCAGCGGCGGTTCGCCAGGGTCGATACACCGGGCTTTGGGAACTGCGTATCCAGTTTTCCGGTGATGCTTCAAGGATTTTTTATTTTCTCGCTCAAGGAAACCGTTTCGTGCTTTTGCACGGCTTCGTGAAAAAAACGGACGCCCTTCCGTCGAGAGAACTGGAAACGGCAAGAAAACGCATGGAAGATCATCTAAGGAGGTGTGGAGAATGAACAATTCCGCATCCTGGGAAGAAGTCAAAAAAGAACTGCTGCAAAATCCGGAGACGGCTTCCGCCTACGACGATTTGAAGGAAGAGTATGCTCTTATCGCTTCCATTATCGGCGCCCGCCTTGAAAAAGGCCTTACTCAGGCCGAGCTGGCGGAGAGAATCGGAACCACCCAGGGGAATATTAGCCGGCTAGAATCGGGACGACACAACCCTTCCGTGCTCTTTCTCCGAAAAGTCGCGCGAGCGCTTGAAAAAGAACTCGAAGTAACTTTCAGATAGGGGGCATCCGTCACAAGGACGATGCCTCGTCGATCTCTTTCAGCCGCTCAAGCCACTTTCCGATCATCTTTTCTTCGAATGCCGAAGAGAGCACGCCTTCGCAGAACCTGTCCACGCGAATAACCGTCATGATCATCGCCAGAACGCACCTGGAGTCGAGCGCATGCACGTCGGCGCCGCGCATTCCGTCGAAGCCCCAGTCGACGCCGTACTTTTCGAGGATGGCGCGATAGTCATTCAGGCCGAACTCCGGATGTTTCGCGGCGAATCGATAGAACTCCTCAACGAATTCCATCGCGGCAGGCTGGTATCCCATAACCGGCATACGCATGGGATTTCCCGGCGTTCCGTCGCCCTGCTCCCCGCCGATCCACCCGCCGAACGATTCGACTTTCGAGAGCGTTTCGATGTACCTGGTCAGAGGACGGAAGCGGGGGATTGCCCCGTCCTCCGCCGTAAAGGCGGCCCACTCGTCGTAGATCGCCCGGAGGTCGCCGTCAAGGAAGCGCAGCGCCCTCTTCCGCAGATCGGGGGGGATCCCGTAGTACGCCTCCGCGATGCCGCCCGTGATGGCCGCCAGGGTGTCGCTGTCCCCGCCGACGGAGATCGCGGTGCGGATTGCGTCCTCGAATGAAGTGGATTCCAGAACCGCTTCGATAGCCTGCGGAACCGTCTCCTGGCATGTCTCGTTGAAACGGTAGGTCTCCCTGATGCCGTCGATGGTGAAGTCCAGAGGGTAGTAATCTCGGACGATCGCTTCCCGAATCTCCTCCAAGGGAGCGCCGTCGCGGGCCAGATAGACGGCGACCGCCGTCGCCTCCGCTCCCTTGATCCCCTCAGGGTGGTTGTGCGTCACCGCGGTAACGGCCCCGGACATTCTCCGGACATCGGACAGGGTCCGCGCGGCGAGCCCCGCAGGGCTTATCCGCATGGCAGCGCCGTTGCCGAAGCTGTTGTACGGCTCGGGATTCCGGCTGAACATCCAGCCGTGGAACCTCCCTCCGTACCCGCAGTGCGGATACCGTTGGCCTATTCCCCGCATGTACTTCACCGTCATGCCGCCGAGGACGGAATAGAACGCATCGTCGTGCACGACGCCGGAACCTGCGCTCCTTGCGGTCTCCATGATCGCCTTGGCGACTGCAAGCGTCATGATGCTGTCGTCCGTGGCGAAGCATTTGTCCGTAAACAGATCGAACTCCTTGCTCCTGTGGTTGTCGAACTCGAATCGTGAACCCGCGATATCGCCGATGATCGCGCCGAGCATGGGGCGTCGCCTCCTTTATGGTATCGGGTGTTTCCGGAAATTGTTTTGCATTCACTGCGTTGGTCCTGCGTGATGAATGCACAGCAAGGATTCACATCTCATTCAGGTTTCAGCGCAGCTGCTTCAAGGGATTTTCGGCCCGATTCGGTAATGCGGTATCGCTGCTTGCTGCTCGTAGGTTTTTCGGGAATCGTCATTGCAATCAGCCCGGAAGCCAACAGCGGAAGCAGCACTTGCTCTCGTAGCTTAGTACGGTTGCTCCGACCGAAATGCTCCAATAGCTCTTTCATTGAACATTCCGTCAGGCATAATCCGAGAACATCGACTTGGTCCCGACTTGGTCCCGACTTGGTCTTCAACTTCCCGCACATGGGGTGCTCCCGAGGAGCCGAACTCGGGCACGCTCACGATCATCCGGAACATGTCGCCCTCGATCAGCCGGGGGTCCGCTCCGCCGTAGAGCTTGCCGTACTTCATCATCTTGTGCATGCCGGACCCGAGTTCATCGGCCCGGATTCTAAAGGTAACGTCTGCCGAATCGAAGATGGAATCGGGGCTTCCGATGATTTGGCAGACAGTGTCTGCCGAATCTCGGGGTAAGTCGCAAAAAACTGCCTGTATTGACGCAATGATCTGGCGGCGACTCCCTCCATGCCGCTTCCGATTAACTTTAACGAGATGTTATCCAGTAGTCTCGCGCCGTATTCGGCCCGGTCGGATCCATGCTGTTCGTATTGCTCAATATAGCAGCCCAAGCCTATTCTATTTCATGTCGCCCGAAAATCATACCGCACAGATTTCTCCCCGCTCTTGTAGCGACCTTCCTCTTCATGCTATTGTTCTGGCCGGGAAGAGTATGATCATCGGTACGCCGGCTGCTTGCGAACGGTATTACGCGCTTGGAGGAAGAGTATGGTCGTATCTCTTCTGTTTTTTGGACTGTTCAAGAGAGGAGGTCTCTACAAGGATGAGAAAAAGAGTCGAACTTCGCGTTGAAGATGCGCACAGTGTACCGGAACGGGAACAGCTCCTTGCGAAGATACTTCCGGAGACGCCGAAAGAAGTGCTGGAGCATTTTCTGATAGAGACGGCGTCCCGCTCTTCCGAGCGATATGTTGAACTGCTTGAATACATCT
>Ga0334890_1001008_pt1 | contig 42264 bp, 36 predicted proteins | sample GraSluR1_MG_3_FD_207220 | JGI IMG/M metagenome (GOLD analysis project Ga0334890, IMG submission 207220) | Sludge microbial communities from methane-producing bioreactor in Wageningen University, Netherlands - Granular Sludge_31_08-R1 | ecosystem: Engineered > Bioreactor > Anaerobic >... | reverse complement strand
CTGGAGTTTGGCACTTTGGGGCCGATCGTTGGTGATTCCGGCATCGTGACGGGGTGAAGTCAGAACCTACCGCCGCCGGCGCTTCGCCGGGGCGGTTTCTTGACACCGTGTGAACTAGTGATATAACTAGAATAGGAGGTGTCGCATGGGGTACCCAACCAAAGTCCAGCTCATTCAGCGCCAGGCCAGCTCCCAGTGGTACGTGAACTTCCCCGCAGCCGTCGCCGGCGTCCTCGACCTGCAGAAGGGCGAGGTCGTCGAGTGGACCGTTCAGGACCGCAACACCCTCATCCTCAAGCGGACCCAGGCAAACCAGGTGGCCGAGCAACCGCGGAAAAAAAAACGATGAATCTCATGCCCGCCCTTCTCGAACAGTGGGACGATGTCCGCCCTGCGTTCCAGCAGGAACGCGTCTGGGAGCGGGCCCGGCGGCTTGGCCTCAGCCAACTCGTCTGCATCGAGCGGCATACGATCACCGGCCTGCTCTGTTCCGGCGGGCGGCAGTTTGAGGACTGGTCGGCCGACTACCGGCTTTTCTCTCGCGACGTGTGGGAGCCGAACCACCTGTTCCGCCCTGTTGTTGGGGGGTCGCTGAACCTGTTGCCCCAGCGCGGCCGGCTGGTCATGGCGATCGATGACACGCTCACTCGTAAGACCGGCAAGAAGACGCCCGGTGTGGCCTACCGGCGCGACCCGCTCTCGCCCGCCTTTCAGGTGAACCTGATTCTGGCCCAGCGGTTCGTCCAGTTCTCCCTGCTGGTTCCCATACATGCCCAGCCCTCCTCGGCGGCCCGGGCCGTCCCATGCCGGTTTGCTCACGTGCCCTCTGTCAAAAAGCCGAAGCGGAACGCCTCTCCGGAGCACCGGGACGCCTATCGCGAGGCGGTCAAACAGAAGAACCTTACGACCGTCACCTGCAGGATGCTCCACCAGTTCCGCGATGAACTCGACCAGGTCCATCACGCCGCCGACACGCATCTGGTGCTGGTCGTCGATGGCGGCTACACCAACAAGACCATTCTGAAGGCGTTACCCCGCAATACGACGCTGATCGGGCGAATCCGCAAGGACGCCAAGCTCCACTTCCTGAACGAGACCTCCCCGAAGAAGTACGGTCCCCGGGCGCCGACCCCGGAAGAATGGAGACAGGATGAGCAGCACCCCTGGCAGGTCGTGGAAGCCTACGCGGCCGGAAAGACGCACGCCTTCCGAATCAAGACACTGCCGCCGGTCTGCTGGCGAACCACGGGAGCGTGCATGCCCCTGCGGGTGTTGGTCATCGCGCCCCTGGGCTATCGCCTGACGGAACACGGCCGCCTGCTCTACCGGCAGCCGGCTTATCTCATCTGCACCGACCTCCACCTGCCGTTGCAGCAGCTACTCCAGGAATACCTCTGGAGGTGGGACATCGAGGTCAATCATCGAGACGAAAAGCAGATCATCGGCGTCGGCCAGGCTCAGGTCTGGTCGCCCGAGTCCGTCGAGCGGCAGCCGGCCTTCGCCGTCGCCAACTACTCGATGCTGCTGCTGGCCGCCATGAAGGCCTTCGGGACGGACGATTGCAGCGAGCTGCCCTTGCCCAAATGGCAAGAACGGCTCAACGGCTCGCGGCCATCGACCCAGCGACTGATTCAGATCCTGCGACACGAAACCTGGGGCCTGGCCCTGGAGGAGGTGACCCGAAACAACCCAACAAATGACTTCGCGACCGGCCTGGACCCGTCCGCGAAGCCCCCGGAACTGATCCTAGCCCCCGCTCCGCCCATTGCCTACGCAAGAACTGGCTGAAAACGCGGGCGCAGCCACGACAAGGGAGGGTCTGACCTATCTAGTTAATCGCCAAACTCCAGGGACCGGCTTTCCAGCCGGTCATCGTTTCGCAGTCTCCTCATCGTCATCGGGATGCTCGCCGCCCCGCTCTGGAGTTCGCGGGGCGGGAATTCCCAACCGGGTTCGGGCCGTGTACGATCCTTGTCATCGTGGCGGTTCTTGACGCACTTCCGGGCACGAGGCCGAAACGCTATGTCACAGACGGCCCGGCACTATCATGAAAAGACGCTTCAGATGCTATCGCCGCGCCCAGTCTACTCCTTGACAAACGCGGCCATCCTCGAGGAGCGCAAACGAATCTGCAGAGTCGGATTCCCCGAGGCGCTCCGGCAATGGTATTCACTCGAGAATGCAACCGCGCTGCTGCGCCAGCACAGCAACGATGACCACCCCGTACCGCTGCAGGAACTTGGCGAACCGGTCGTCGACTGGTACGGCGTCAAACACCGCGACTTTCTCTCGAATTCACTGCTGTGGATAATGAGGGAGAATCAGGGTGTCTGCAACTGGGCCGTCGACCTGAACGGCTCGGACGATCCCCCCGTGCTGGTGGAAGTGGATTCGGCTCCGAAGGACAACTGGGTGCTGCACGCCGGGACTTTCAGCGAGTTTATCTACTGCCGCGTTTGGGATTCTCCTCTATGGGGTTTCTCCTGCTCGCCCCAGGAGCCTGTGCTACGCGAGTACGACCTGAAGTTGCTCCGTTCACGTTTCTTGGCTGAGCCGACCACGTACGGGTGGCCGGGCGACGCGCAGGTTCGGTTTACCGCCCCCCAGGGTCGGATTCTTCTGTGGATCACCCAGTCCTGTGGAGTGGACTGGAAGGTGTCCGCAAGGACGGCTGACCAGTTGGAGTCGCTCGTGCAAGCCGTGTGGGATATCGGTACACTGGCAAGTACGTTGTACGGCCCGGGAGCGCCCGGCGAGAGCGTGCTATCCAAGCTCCGTCGCTGACGTCCCGTTTCGTGGCTCTCGGATTCACTGCTTCCTGGCGCCGCTTTGTCATCTCTCAGAAAGCTTCTCGGTCGGCGTCAGATCATCGACCAACGGGGTCCCGGCACGCAGCTTTCGTCGGAAGAGCCGCGTCCTGTGTCTCTCCAGAGGCCGGCCAGGATCATGTTGCTTGCTCAGAGAGCTGGCCTCCACGGTGAGCGGCCATACCATCGCGATGCGCTCCGCCATCGTGCCGGGCACGAAGTTGTCGTTCGCGCGGTCGGCCAATCGCCTGAGTGCCGTGCGTGACCGGTCCATACACCAACTGTACTCGTTTGGCTTGGCGCTCACAATGAGACGCTGACCGCCGTGAGGGTCGGGATCGGGCACCACCGTTCGGCCACGTGCCACTACTCGTGAGCAGTGCTCGCACTCTCCTCGGTCTCGTGCGTGCGCGTGTCGGCCGGACGTGACCTGGCGGATGGGACGAATCCGATGCCCTGAACGTCAAGACTTCTCAAGAGCAGTGGCACCCCCGGCCCCTCCGCGTCTCGGGTCGCCCCTGAGCCCTGGCCCCCGCCCCCCAGCTCCGTTGACAGGAACCGGCGCCGTCTTGCGTCCGTAAAAAGATACGGCTATCGTCACCCCCCGCGGGGAATTCAGCCTAAATTCACAGGAGTCGTGCCGGATGAGTGTCTCACAGGTGGATGTCAAGCAAATCGCGGCGGAAGTTGAAGCCAAAAGCGAACCGTTTCAGCGCCTGCTGAACGAAATGCAGAAGGTGATCGTCGGGCAGGAGGATCTGCTCCGCAAGATGTTCGTCGGGCTGCTGGCCAACGGCCACATCCTCATCGAGGGCGTGCCGGGGCTGGCCAAAACGACGGCCGTCTCGTGCCTGGCGGCCGGCATCGACACCGGCTTCCAGCGCCTGCAGTTCACGCCGGACCTGCTGCCGGCCGACCTGATCGGCACGCTGATCTACCGACCATCCGACGGGCAGTTCACCGTCAAGAAGGGGCCGATCTTCTCCAACATCATCCTGGCGGACGAGGTGAACCGGGCACCGGCCAAGGTCCAGAGCGCCCTGCTGGAAGCGATGCAGGAGCGGCAGGTGACCATCGGCACGGACACGTTCAAGCTGGACGAGCCGTTTTTGGTGCTGGCCACCCAGAACCCCATCGAGCAGGAGGGCACGTACCCGCTGCCCGAGGCCCAGGTGGACCGGTTCATGCTGAAGCTGATCGTGACGTATCCGACTCGCGAGCAGGAGCGGCAGATTCTGGATCGGATGTCGTACACGCGGCCAGCCACGACCATCCGGCCCGTGATGAAGCCCGCCGACGTGATCGCGGCACGCAAGGTGGTGGACGAGATCTACATGGACGACCGGATCAAGGATTACGTGGTGGACCTGGTGCAGGCCACCCGCGACCCGCGTCCGCTGCGGTTGGGCATCGAGGATTGGATCCAGTACGGCGGCTCGCCCCGCGCCACCATCTACCTGACCTTGGGTGCCAAGGCATCCGCCTTCCTGGCCGGCCGGGGCTACGTAACGCCGCAGGACGTGAAGAACGTGGCCCTGGACGTCCTGCGCCACCGCGTGATCGTGACGTACGAGGCGGAAGCGGAAGAGAAGAAGTCCGACGACGTGGTGCGGGCGATACTGGAACACGTTCCGGTTCCCTGAAAACAAAAAACAAAAAGCAAAAAAGACGAAGACACAACCGCGAGAGCAGACGCGAAGTGCATGAAGAGGAGTGGAGTGGGCGGCAGCGGTTCCTGAATGAGAGCCGTGGGGATGACGTTGGAGAGAATGGGAGGTGAGCATGTCACGGGTTTATGGGGATCTGGCGGAACGATCGTTTGAGTTCGCGGTGGCCGTCATGAATATCGCGAATGACATTCCCCGTACGGGGAAGGGCTGGATTCTCGCGAGGCAGTTGCTGCGGGCGGGCACGTCCGTCGGTGCGAATGTGGAGGAGGCCAACAACGCGTTCTCCGATGGCGAGTTCGCCCATTCGTGCAACATCGCCCGCAAGGAGGCCGCAGAGACTCGTTACTGGCTCAAGCTGGCGCGCCGGACGAGCTTGCTGGCGGGCGATGCCCTCGAGAAGCTCACCCGGGAGGCCGACGAGCTCGCACGAATCCTGGCTACGATTGTTCGCGAGACGCGCCAGAGGCTTCGCAAAGGGAAAGCCGAACCTGGCGGGCTATGAATTACGACGGCGAGGCACCATTTTTGTTTTTTGCTTTTTGTTTTTTGTTTTCTTCTTGTCCGCCGGAGGCGGCATGATTCCCAAGGAACTTCTCAAAAAGATCCGCCGTATCCAGATCCGCACGTCCCACATGGCGAACGACGTGCTGGCGGGACAGTATCATTCCGCGTTCAAGGGGCGCGGGATGGAGTTTGAGGAAGTCCGGCCATACCAGATCGGCGACGAGGTGCGGACGATTGACTGGAACGTGTCCGCCCGGTACGGGGCCCCGTTCGTCAAGCTCTACCGCGAGGAACGCGAGCTGACGGTGATGCTGCTGGTGGACGTGAGCCGGTCGCTGCTTTTCGGCTCGTCCGGGCAGCTCAAGCGGGAGCTGGTGGCGGAGGTCTGCGCCACGCTGGCCTTCTCCGCCATCCGCAACAACGACAAGGTGGGGCTGATCATCTTCTCCGACGAGGTGGAGAAGTTCGTGCCGGCCAAGAAGGGCACCCGGCACGTGCTGCGGGTGATCCGCGAGGTGCTGTACCATGAGCCGAAGGGGCAGGGCACGAACGTGGCCGGCGCCCTGGACTACCTGAACAAGGTCACCACCCGCCGGGCGGTGGTGTTTCTGGTCAGTGATTTTCTGGCCGCCGGGTATGAGCAGGGCCTGCGGGTGGCTCGCCGCCGGCACGACATGATTCCGGTGGCCGTCTCGGACCGATGGGAGTCGGACCTGCCGAACGTCGGGCTCATCGAGCTGCTGGACGCGGAGGCGGGTGACGTGATCGTGGTCGATACCGGCAGCCGCAGCCTGCGGCGACAATACGGGACGGACGCCGCCATGTTGCGGGAGGCGCGAGACCGGATGTTCCGCCGCATGAACATGGAGACCATTCGCGTGCAGACGGGAGAGTCGTTTGTGGAGCCGCTTGTGAAGTTCTTTCGGGCCAGGGAGGCAAGGTTGTAACCATGACGAGAAGTCCGAACCTGCAGCTTCCGCAGCGTCCGCCCCGCACGGGGTCGGGGGCGGCCGTCGGGTTGACCCTGGCCCTGGTGCTCACTCTGCTGGTGCTCCAGATGATCGTCGTGATGACGCTCCCGAAGCAGAACCGGCCCGCCTGGCCCGCGTCGTACCGGCTGCTGACGCCGGACGACCAGCGGGCCCTCGCGCTGCGTCTGGAGGACAGGAACCTCCCCCAGGCCGCCGTGTTGGCGTGGGAGGCATACCTGCAGGAAGCGGCTCTCACCGGTCCGGAAGCGGCGAAGGTGATGCTGCAGATCGGCAAACTCAAGCAGGATTCCGCCGACTACGACGGGGCCATCCACGAGTACTACCGGGCGGAGAGGTTGCTGGAGCGGCAGGGCCTGCAGGATGAGGATCTGTCGCGCACCATCACCGTACGCGTGCGGGAGTGCTTCCGGGCACTGGGGCAGTTTGGTGACCTTTCCCGCGAGATGGCGGAGCGCGCGTCGCCGACACCGGGCGGACAGAACCTGGCCGGCCGGCAGGTGGTGGCGGAGATCGGCGGCGAGAGAATCACGGTGTCTGATTTCGATCGGATCGTGGCCGCGCAGGTGGAGTTGGCTGTCCGATCCCAGTGGGGCCTGACGCCCGAGGAGGCCGATGCCGCCCGGCAGCGTGCGTATGAGCGGTTGGCGGACCCCCAGGCCAAGGCCCGGCACCTGCAGCAGATTGTAATGACGCGGGTGATCGCGAACGAGGCCCGCAAGCAGAACCTTGAGGAGTCGGCGGGGTTCCGCGAACGGCTGGTGGCCACCGCCGACGCCATGCTGGCGGACACGCTGATCGGTGAGGAGGTCAGCAAGCGGGCGACGGTCACGGAGGCCGACATCCAGCGGTACTACGAGGCGAATAAGGACCGCTACGCAGACCCGGCCACGACCCGTGTGGCGCGGATTCTCTGCGGGACCCGGGAGGAGGCCCAGACCCTTCTGGAGCGGGCCCGAGCGGGCGAGGACTTCGCGGAACTGGCCCGCGCGAACTCGGGCGACGCCCAGACGCGCGGCAACGGCGGCGAGCTGCCCCGTGCGGTGCCCGAACAGGGCGACCTGGTGCCCGGCATCGGGGTGGACGCGGAGTTGCACGGTCGCATCTGGGCGGCGAGTCCGGGCGACGTCCTGGCCGAGCCATACCGCAGCGCGGCGGGGTGGGAAGCGATCAAGGTGCTCGATCGGACGCCGCGAAAGGAACGACCGCTGGAGGAGGTGCGCGACCGCGTGGAGTACGACACGCGCCTGGCACGGCGACAGGAGGTGACCGAGCAGTACATCACGGAGCTGATGAACGACGCGGGGGTCAAGGTGTACCCGGAGGCGTTCACTCTGGGTGGGGCAACCCCGAGACCGGAGGCCGCGTCGCCGTGACCAGGCAGATCGGACATTCACGACACGCGGATCGGTGGCCCAGGGGCGCAAGCCTCGGATGGGTTGGCGCGCTCGCGGTGATCCTCTGTCTGCCTGGCGGCTGCGGGGAGAGATCGACGAAGGAAACGGCCAAGGCTGATGCAGCCACGCCGGTGACGCGAAAGTCCGAACGCGGACCGGTCAAGTTGACCGTCACGTGCGACAAGGACAAGGTGAGCATCGCGGAGTCACTGACGCTGACTCTGGCCGTGGAGGCGGAGCCAGGCGTCGAGGTGACCCTGCCGCAGTTTGGCGAGAACCTGGGTGAGTTTCAGATTCGCGGGTTTACGGAGTCCAGGCCGCAGCCGGATGTCGCGAACCCCCGGTGGGAGCAGCGGTACGACCTGGACATCTTTCTGTCCGGGCAATACAGCGTGCCGGCCATGTCCGTGCAGTTCCGCGACGCGCGCAAGGCGGCCGACGACCCGTCGGCGGAGCCGATCGAAGGCACGCTGAGCACGGAGGCGATTCCCGTCGAGGTCCGGTCGCTTGTCGAGGGGGACGTGGACCCCAGGCAGTTTCGCGACATCAAGGGCGCCGTGCCACTGCCGGTGCCGCCCTGGACGGCCGAACGCTGGCAGGCGATTGCGCAATGGGGCGGGCTCGGCCTGGCCGTCATGGCTGTGGGTGTTGTCGCGGGGGTCTGGTACGTTCGCCGGGTGCGACGCAGGGCTTTGCGGCCGCAGGCGCCGCACGATTGGGCGTTCGATCAGCTTCGCGCCCTGTTGGACGAGCAGTGGATCGAGCAGGGGCTGGTGCGGGAGTTCTTCTACCGGCTCAGCGAGATCACCCGGATCTACATTGAGATGCGGTTCGGCCTGATGGCTGCGGAGCAGACAACGGAGGAGTTTCTGCAAGCGGCGCACGACAGTCCGCAGTTGCGGAGTGAGCACAGGTCGCTGCTGGCCGAGTTTCTCCAGGCATGCGACCTGGTGAAGTACGCCCGGTACCAGCCGGTGAGTGAGGAGATCGAGCGGGCGTTCCATTCGGCGCGCGACTTCGTGGAGCAGACGCGCCGGCCGGATGTGGAGGCAGATGCGCCGCAATCGGTGCAGGAGGCGGCGGCATGACCTGGTGGTCCGACATCCGGGAGCTGTTTGGCTCGCCGTGGTTCCTGCTCCTGTTGCTGCTGGTGCCGGTGATCTGGTGGCGGTGGTGGCGGCGAGGGAGCCAGGCGTCCGTCCGTTTCTCGTCGCTGGCCCTGCTGCGCGGGTCGAGAGGAAGCCTGCGCACCCGGCTGCGATTCCTCGTGCCGTTGCTGCGATCGCTGGTCGTCGTGCTGCTGGCGGTCAGCCTGGCCCGGCCGCAGGCGGAGGACGAACAGGCCCGGATCTTCTCGGAGGGCATCGCGATCCAGTTGCTGGTGGACCGGTCGGGCAGCATGAGGGCGATGGACTTCAGCATCGGGGGCAAGCCGGTGGACCGCCTGGCCGCCGTGAAACGCGTGGTGCAGGAGTTCGTGGAGGGGGACGGCAAAGAGCTGCGCGGCCGCGGCGATGACCTGATCGGGATGATCGTCTTCGCGGGCTTCGCGGACAGCCGGTGTCCGCTCACGCTGGACCACGAGTACCTCCTGGAAACCCTTCAGCAGACGGAGATTGTGGACGCTCGCCGGGAGGGACGTGAGGAGGACGGGACGGCCATCGGAGAGGCGATCGCGCTGGGAGTGGAGAAGCTTCGCGACCTGGAGCGGCGTCAGAGCCGCATGGAGGCGGCCCGGATCAAGAGCAAGATCATGGTCCTGCTGACGGACGGGGAGAACAACCGGGGAGACATTTCTCCGGAGCGGGCGGCGGAGATGGCGGCGGCCTTCGGCATCAAGGTGTATGCCATCGGGGTTGGCACCAAGGGCATGGCCCCCATGCCCGTTATCGACATGTTCGGCCGGGAGCGGTTGCAGCCACAGATGGTGAGTATCGACGAGGATGCGCTGAAGGAGATCGCCCGCATCACTGGCGGCCAGTACTTCCGCGCGACGGATACGGACTCGCTCAAGCAGATTTACGCCCAGATCGACCAGTTGGAACGGGTGAAGCTCGAGGAGAAGCGGTATGCGGCGCGGCGCGACCTGGCCACGGCGCCGATCACCCTGGGCAAGGTGCGGTTGCCGTCGCTGCTGCTGATGGCGTTCGGCCTGCTGGGCCTGGAAGTGGTGCTGGCCAACACGGTGTTCCGGCGCGTGCCGTAGCACGCCGGCGGATAACGGGGTTTGAGACGGTGTCGGAGACGTTTGAACATCGCGAACTGCTTCACCTGCTCTGGCTGGTGCCGGTGCTGGGGCTGGTGTTTGTCTATGGGTTCGCCCGGAAATCCCAGGCCCTGCGGCGGTTTGCCAGCGCGCACCTGCTGGGGCACCTGACGCCGCACGTGAGTCCCGGCCGGCAGCGGCTCAAGGGGGCCCTGGTGCTGGCGGCGGCGGCGATGCTGGCGGTGGCCGCCACGGGTCCGCGTTGGGGACAGGAATACAGGGCCCTGCCGCGCAAGGGCATCGACCTGATGGTTGCCCTGGACGTGTCGCGTTCGATGCTGGCGCAGGACGTTGTGCCCAACCGCCTGGAGCGAGCGAAAGAGGAATTGAAGGACCTGGTGGATGTTCTTTCGGGCGATCGGATCGGCTTGGTGACGTTTGCCGGGGCGGCATCGCTGGCCTGCCCGCTGACGATCAACTACGGCGCGTTTCGTATGGTGCTGGACGAGGTGGACGTCAAGAGCGCTCCGCGCGGCGGGACCCTGATCGGCGACGCAGTCCGGCTGGCAGCGGACAGCTTCGTGGACCGCATCAAGGAGCACAAGGCCATCCTGGTCATCACGGATGGTGAAGACCACGAGAGCTACCCGGTGGAAGCGGCCCGGTCGGCGTACGAGACGCAGGGCATCCGGGTGTTTACGATCGGGCTGGGTGACCCGCGACAAGGCGCTCGCATCCCAGCCGGCGCGGAGGAGCGACAGTACCTGGTGCATGACGGACAGGAGGTCTGGTCCCGAATGGACCCCAAGGACCTGGAGGAGATGGCCGCGGTGGCCGGCGGGGCGTACTTCGGGGCGGCGACGCGGGACATCGATTTCCGCGAGGTGTACCGGGTGATCGACTCGAAGGTGAGGGAGCGAGAGCTGGAAGTCTCGCAGAAGCAGGTGTTGATTCCGCGGTTCATGTGGTTTGCGGGGGCGGCGCTGGCTCTGTTGATGCTTGAGATACTGATCGCGGAGCGGCGGGCGCCGCGGAAGGTGGGTTGACGTGGAATTGCGAATTGCGAATCACGACTTGCGAAAGGGCGTCGCGACCCCCAGGCGATGGATCGTCGTGCTGGCGGTGATGGTGGCGGCGATGCCGGCGCGGGGGCAGACCGAGGCGGACGCACGCAAGAAGGTCGATGCGTCGCTGGCCGCGTTGAAGGCGGGAGAGTATGAGAAGGCGCTGGAGGGGTTTCGGGACGCGGAGGTGAGCTTTCCGGAATCGTCGGAGCTGGCGTACAACCGCGGTGTGGCCCTGTATCGACTCGGCAACTTCGATGAGGCGAAAGCGGCCTTCGCGTCGGCCCTCTCCACGCGCAACCTTGCCTTGGAGCAGAAGGCGAAGTTCAACCTGGGCAACTCTGCGTATTCGCAGGCCCTGCAGAGGCTCACGGACCATGCTGGGGCGATCGAGGATCTGCGGCGAGCGATTGACTACTATCGTGACGCGCTGGAACTGGATCCGAACGACCAGGACGCCCGGGCGAACATCGAAACCGCGTATCTTCTGATCAAGGACCTGCTGGACAAGCTGAAACAGGAAGAAGAGAAGCAGCAGCAGGAACAGCCGTCTTCGCAGGATTCACAGTGCGACCAGCCCCCCGAACCGCAGGACCAATCGCAGGACGGGCAACAGAAACAGGAAGACTCGCAGCAGCAGCAGCAACAACAGCAGCAGCAGGGCGACGAGCAGGAGCAGCCGTCCCAGCCGGAGAACGGCGAGCTGGAGTCGGCAGACCCGCAGGAAGAGCACGAACAGCCGCAGGCGGGCAGGCCCGAGCCGCAGGAGAGGAAGATGACACGGGAAGAGGCGGCCCGCCTCCTTCAGGCGGTTCGCGACCGCGAGCGGGAGCGGCGGGACGAACTCCGGCGGCGAGAGATGCTCGGCCGCCCGCCGGTGGATAGGGATTGGTGATGAACCAGATGCAGCCAGGTTGGCTACTGGGAGTGGCCGTCGCGCTCGCGGGCACGGGCGTCGCCCGCGCCGGCGACGTGACCGTCCAGCTTTCCAGCCGAGAGGCGTACGTGGGCCAGCCGGTGCGTGTGCAGGTGATCATCCGCGATGCAGAGTCCCACGAGTTGCCGGAACCGCCGGACGTGGATGGGGCGGACATCCGTATGATCGCCGGGCCGCAGACCAGCTCCCGTACGACCATCATCAACGGCAGAATGTCGCAGGAGAAGACGGTCGCATACGTATTCGCGGTCACCCCGGAGCGGGCGGGTACGATCCGCATTCCGCCCTTCTCCGTGAAGGTGGATGGCCAGAGCCGAAAGACCGAGCCCATCGTCCTTGTGGCCGTCCAGTCGGAAACGGGCGACCTGCTCTTCGTTGAGGTGGAGGGATCGCGAGATTCCGTATACGTGGGAGAGAGTCTGGAGCTTGTCCTCAAGGTGTGGGTTCGGCCGTACACGGATCAGGCGCTTGGGATCCGACTGACCGAGGATGACGTGTGGTCTCTCGTGGATGAAGAGACGAGCCGGTGGGGTGTTTTTGGCGACTCCCTGATGGACATGCTGCGACGTCGCGTTCGACCGCGAGGTCGGGAGGTGCTGCGTGCCGATTCCGAGGGCGCCGACCGTGGATACTACCTCTACGAGGTGCGCACGACCGTCTGGCCGGAGCGCCCCGGCCCGGTGGACGTCGGCGACCTCCGCGTGGTGGTGAAATACCCGCTCGGGTTGCGTCGGGATCGCGGGCTTTTCGGAGACCAGTACCGGTTGACCGATGCACGGCCGGTGCAGGCGTCGCCCGCCGTGCCGCGCATTGACGTGAAGGCCGTTCCGACGGAGGGGCGGCCGGCGTTCTTCCGAGGAGCGGTGGAGCCATACACGCTGACTGTCGAAGCCAGGCCGACGGAGGTGCGCGTGGGAGACCCGATCACGCTCACCATGACCCTCCGCGGCAAGGGACGGCTGGACCTGCTCCAGGCGCCGGCCCTCACCGAAGTGCCCGAGCTGACATCGCAGTTCCAGGTGCCGGACGAGGTGCTGGCGGGGTCGGTGCAGGGCAACTCGAAGGTCTTCACGCAGAGCATTCGGGCGAAATCGGAATCCGTGACGGAGGTTCCCCCCATTCCCTTTGCCTACTTCGACACCAAGAAGGAGAGGTTCGTCGTGGTGCGCAGCCGGGCGATTCCGCTCAAGGTGGGGCCGGGCCAGCGGATGGCCGTCTCTGAAGTCGTGGAGGCCCGGCCGGGCCTCGCGGCACCCACCCATCTGACGGAGGTGAGCGGGGGGATCGTCGCGAATTACTACGGCAGCGTGGACCTGCTGGCGGACCACTCGTTTGCACCGGGCCCGGCTTCTCTCGCGGTGGTGGCGGCGCCGCCTGTGTTGTTTGGCGTGCTGTGGGCAGGCCGGCGGCGCAAGGAGCGGCTGCGGACGGACCGGTCCTACGCGCGACGCCGATCGGCCCGCCGGAATGCATCCCGTGCATTGGCGGCGGCCCAGGACGGCGCCGGCGCGCAGGCCGCAGACGCGGTGGCCGGTGCGCTGATCGGGTACGTGGCCGATCGATGTAATCTTCCCGCCGCCGGGCTGACGCGGACAGATGCGGTGGAGGCGCTGCTCCAACGCGGCGTCCGGACGGACGTGGCCGACCGGGTGGATGCATTGCTCCGGCGCTGTGATGACGCTCGCTACGCGGGCCGCGGCGTGGACACGGGCGATTCCCTGGTGGCCAGGGCAGAGGAATGCATTCGAGAGCTGGAACGACAGTCTTTCTAGCCGGGCGCACGCTGTTGCTCCTGGGGATGGCGGTGGCCGCGGCATTGGCGGCCGACGTGGCCCGCGCGCAGTCCCTGACTCGCGACCGGCAGGAGCGGCTGCTGGCGGATGCCTCCACGGCGTTCAACCGGGGTAAGGAGCTGGAACGCTCGGACCCGGTCGGTGCGAGTGAGGCCTTCGCGGAGGCGGTGAGTCGGTACGAGGCCCTGGTTCACTCCGGCGTTCAGAACGGCCGGCTGTTCTACAACCTGGGCAACGCCGAGCTTCAGCGGGGCCGGCTGGGTGCGGCCATTCTGAACTACCGGCGTGCGCAGGAGCTGATTCCCGGCGATCGGCGTCTTCAGGAGAACCTGCGCGTCGCCCGCGAGCTGTGCCGCACGCAGATTCCGCCGCGCGGCGCCAGTGAGTTTGTCCGGACGCTGTTCTTTCTGCACTTCCAGACCTCTTTGCGGACTCGGTTTGCGGCAGGTCTGGCGTGCTACGGGCTGTTCTGGCTGGTCCTGATTGTGCGCATGTACGCGCCGCGGGTTCCCCTGCGGGCGTTGGCCGGCGTGCTCGCGGTCGCGTGGGTGGGCCTGGGAACCTCCGTGCTCATGGGTTGGCAGGTGGAGGGGCGACGGGAGGTCGGCGTGGTGCTGGCGGAAGAGGTGATCGTGCGCAAGGGAAACAGCGAAACGTACGAGCCGAAGTTCCAGCAGCCGCTGTACGAGGGGACGGAGTTCGCCGTGCTCGAATCCCGCGGAGACTGGCTGCTCATCGAGCTGGCCGACGGCAAGACGGGGTGGATTCCGGCCGATCGGGCGGGCATGGTGCGCATCCAGGCACGGGTGCAGGACGCGCCAGACGCAATCGCCCCCGTCGTCTCACAGCTTCACGCCGAAGACCGGCTTGAGCAGCAGGGCGATCACGATGGACAGCACCAGGAACCAGAGAATCCACCAGTCAGCGCCGTGGAACCACGAATCGCGGGGGGGATACGTGATGGCGATGGACTGGATGACGGAGTCTGAGCCGAACGGGCGTTCGGCAGGGTAGAGAATGCGGTCCAGCAGGCTCGGGCCGGGCCGCATGGGGCTCACGCGGTCCTGATCTCTGCCCACCACGAATTCCTTCGTGACCGACTCGCTCCCGTCTCGCAAGGTCAGAACATATCGGCCGGCCTTGCGCCCGGTGAGGTTCCACACCACGGCCTTCTTATCGGCGTTGATCCGAACGCCCTGGGCGGACGGGGCGGCCTCCACGCCGGCGGGGGCTTCCAGCACCCAGTTGAGCGCGGAGTCCGGGGCGTCCGGGCGAAGCAGGACAGTCAAGTCTGTGGTTTCGTTGGTTTCGACGGGGCGCCACTGGTATCGCAGGCCCATCTGGGCCGCGACGAGCACGAACGGGATGAACATGACCAGCAGGGGCGGCACCATGTAATACTGCATTCGCAGCCCGGCCCAGACCAGCCGAGCCTGGGCCCGCAGCACCACCCGCAGTTCGTCCTTGAACAGCTTCAGGCTGAGCATGTTGGCCTTGATGTCGTCCTTCACCCGGCCGATGGCCGCCTGGTTGGAGCAGTACCGGACAACGATCAGGGCGATCACGCCCACCATGCCGGAAAGGACCGTCAGGGACAGCCAGCGCGGTCCCAGCCCGAGCACGGCGTACACCGTGTCGAACAGGGCGGTCAGAATGCTGTTGAGAACTCCCATGCGATTCTCACCGGCGCGACACGGTTCTTCACTCGATGTAGCCCAGTCCGCGGAGCCGATCCATCACTTCCTGGTCGCTGACGTTGTCCGGGGCGATCTTGTCCAGCTCACGCTCGATCACGTGCGTGATGAACTCCTCCGGCGAGGCGTAGCCGGCGGTGTCGGCCACCCGCTTGACGCGGTCGTACAGGACATCGTCGATCTTGATTTTGGCCACGTTGTCCACTCCCTTCCGACCCGGCCGAACGCAACCGCAGCGGGCCGGGCACGAACCTATTCAAACACGTCCCGGCCTTCCAGCGTGGCCGGCGGCGTGATGCCGAACCGCCGAAGGATGGTCGGCGCCATATCGATCAGCCCGGGTTCCTGCGCGGTCAGCGGGCGATTGCAGACGATGATGCCGGGCACCAGGTGCGTCGCGATGCAGTGGTCGGCCCCCCACGTATTGGTGTTGTCCTCCACGACGGAGTCTCCGAACGAGGCCAGCCCGGTGGCCCAGCTCGCCCGGTAGCCGCGAGCGTAGCCGACCTGCAGGTCCGGCGCCAGCGTCTTGACGTACGGACCGCTGTAGACCCGATCAGACTGGTACACGGTGTCGACGATGTGCCGGCCCGTCTTGGGGTCGATCTCGGCCAGCAGCGTGCGGCTGATCTCGTCCAGCAGGGCCTGCTTGTCTTCGGGTTTCACAATGCCCCGGCTCTCCCGGCCCGCGAGGTTCACGTAGATGCCGTTGATGCCCAGGGCGTACGCCCGGCTTTCGGCCCAGTCGATGTTGAGCGGTTCGGAGGGGCGAAACGGCCCCATCTTTGCGAAGCCGTGTTCCTGGAGCCAGTTGTTGACGTTGAGGCCGCGGGAGAACGTCTCGAAACCGTGGTCGCTGATCGCCATGATAATGGCGTCCGGCGCATTCTCGGCCGCCCAGTCGAGCGTGCGGCCGAGCATGATGTCCGCATCGATGTAGTAGTGCTCAACTGTTTCCGCGTATTTCACCCGCTCCTCGTCGGTGACGCCGGGGTGCTCCGGGTCGCGTACGCCCCAGAACATGTGCGAAACGAGATCCGTCCCCCCGTAGTAGAAGAAGAGCAACCCACCGCGGAAATGGTCCAGGGCAAAACCCAGCAGCTTCTGACGCTCTTCCTCCACGATGTCCGCCTGCTGGAGAAACTCGTCGCGCGTCAGGATGTTCTCTTTCAGCGCGTTGAAGTTCTCGGGCATCCCCTGCGTGTAATACCGGCCAATCGCGCTGGCGACCTCCACCGAGAAGTCATCCGGCGAGCAGAACGTGATGGCCGGCTCGAACGGGTCGAAGTTGATCGGCGACACGTAGAGTTCAAAGGTCGGTCGCACGCGGCGTAGGTACAGCCGGCACATCGCGGGTACCGGCGGCAGCAGGGCCGGCGCCGTCAACCCGTACGCCATGGGGAACTGAACGGGCTGCCATTCGCTCCACTCGCCCTCACGCATCACGACGCGCCGGCCGCCGATCTCGATGCACGCCGCCGGCTGCTCGGGGTCCACATAGGCGGTCCAACTGGCTTCCAATGCCGGCTGTTCCTTCGCAGCCACCGTGGTGTTCGCGGGGCCGTACAGCTTGCACGGCGTGAACACCTTGACCAGGGCCTCCGGCTTGAGATCAAAGTCGAACGGGGCTTCCAGCGTGATGGTTCGCGTGACAGGATCCAGCGAGCGGATGGCACGGATGCACTCGCCCCGTCCGGACCCGCGGCTTGCGACGGCCGCGCACCCGGCGAAGCCGTCGATTCGCGCCTCCAGCGCGTGCCAGCCGGGCAGGATGAACTCGGTGGCAGACAGGACGGTCTTCACCGTTCCCGTGAGCACCGCACGTTCCGGCAGCACCATGCCGTTGATGATCTGAACCGGGTAGGCCCTTCCGCCCCCGATTTCCCGCCGGAAGTTGAAATCCTTATCACTGGTGTAGAACGAGAAGTTTCCACCGACGGAATCGCTCAGGTCGGGCGTGCCCATGTCGGTCAGGGCACGAAACGACACGCCCTGCATGTGGACGGATGGGAAGTTGGCGGGCAGCCGGTAGACCGCGGCGGGCACGCCGGCCTCCGTCAGGTACTGCCAGAACGGCGTTCCGTGCCGCAGCAACTCGTGCCGGGCGGATACCAGGGGGATTCGGTAGTCGCCCCACGCGATGGACTCGCCCAGTACGGCGATAAACGGCTTGGCATACCACGGCCGATCCTCGACGGTCCGGGCCATGGCGGAGTACGGCGAGATCGGCGGGGCTGGCGGCGGCGGGTTCGGGTCGCGATGGATGAAGTCGAACAACCCGTGGCCCCCGGGGTTCAGGCCCGTCGCAAAGGTCGCCCAGGCGACCGGGCTCTGCGGCGGAATGACCGTCTGCAGCGGCCCGAAGTTGCCCATGTCCCGCAGTCGCGCGAAATTCGGCAACCGGCCCTCGTTCATCATCTTTTCCGTGAGGGCGGGGTCCATGCCGTCGAACCCCAGCACGATAACGGAAGTCTTGTGGGCCCGTGGTTGGCGGTCGCAGCCGCCCACAACAAACAGAACCGCGATCAGGAGGGCCGCGCTGCAGCGGAGCCAGGAAGGGTCGAAACGGAATGTCGAGACGCTCGAATTCATGGCCTCAGCCTGCCTGTTCCGTTTCCGGTTTGATCGTGACCTTCAGTACGTGACCGTCCATGTGCTTCGGCACGTCCACGCCGAACAGATCGAGCGTGGTGGGGGCCAGGTCCAGGATGCGCGGGTGCTCGGCCTCGATCGTGCGATTGCAGAAGAGGATGCCGGGGACCAGACGCGGGTCCACGCAGTGATCGGCGCTCCACGCCTTGTGGTTGTCCGCGAAAACGTGGCTCGTGATGTCGCCGATGGCCGCCTCCCAGGAGACGCGGTACCCCTCGTTGTAGCCGACCATCAGGTCCGGGGCCTCTTCCTTGAAGGGCCCGCGGTAGTACTTCAGGCTGTTGTAGACCTCCAGGATGGCCGTCTCACCGGTCTGGGGGTCCTTCAGCCCGCGGAGCTTCTCACACAGCTCGTCGCGCAGGCGGTCGGCCTCTTCGCCCGGCTCGACGATGCCCTGGCCCTCCCGATCCTTGAGGTTGAGGTAGATGCCTGCCAGGCCGCTCGCGTACGCTCGCGTCCGCGACCAGTCCACATTGGCGAGATACCGCGCCCCGGGCTTCGCATCCGCCTTGAGGGCCATGTAACCGTTGTCAATCAGCCACCGGTTCACGTCGATGCCGCGGCGAAATGACGTTGCCCCGTGGTCGGACAGAATCATCACGACCGTGTCCGGGCGGTCGCAGCGCTGCAGCACCCGGCCAAGCATGGCGTCGATCCGGGCGTAGTGGTCCGGAATGGCGGTGGCGAGCTTTTCGTCGCCGAAACCGTGCCGGGCCGGGTGCCTCGGGTCGATATAGCGCCAGTATTGGTGATTCACCCGGTCGGTGCTGTCAAACACGCACACGACCAGGCCCTGGCTCACCTTGTCCAGGGCGTCCATGAGCATGCGCTCGCGTTCCTCGTCCGCCTCGGTGCATTGGTGCAGGAAGCCGGGATCTTCCAGGATGCACTCGTTATGTGCCCACGTGTCCTCCGCCAGGCCGAGCGTGGCGAACTTGCCCTGGCTCTTGGAGAGGTACATGCTGAACACGGTGGGATGCGAAATGGGAAACGCCGGGTTCTCCGGATCAATCTGGATGGGCGAGACGTACAGCTCGAAGTGCGGCTGTGTCTGGATCAGATGGAACTGGCAGATGCCGCGCACCTTCCGGCGGAACCCGCCGTCAAACGTGACGGTGATCCACGGGGTGTACTGCCGCCGGCCCAGTGTGAAGCTCGTGTCGCCGACAGTGACAACCACCTGTTCTCTGTCGTCGTCGATCTCTACCGCAAACGGCGCACGAAGTGCGGCTTTGCTGCCGTTCCGCTCGATTTCCGGGCCGACCAGGTGGGACCGGATGCGGTTGCCCTCCCGTGTGACCCGCACCTGCTCGCCGCCTTCGTAGATGGACTCCTCGCGCGGACGGGTCGTATAGAACGAAAACGTGCCCTGGCTGCCCCGCACGTCCGGCACGCACATGGCCGACAGCAGCACCCCCCGGAACCGCTCCGGCGGAAACGTGATCGGCACCCGGATGATGTTGCTGAAGATGCCGTGCTCGCCCAGGATGTTCCAGAACGGCTTGCCTTTGCGCAACAGGCGGATGCTCGGCTTGCGGCCGCCGGAAATGTGGACCGAGGAGAGCACCGGCAGGTAGCTCCGCTTGTCGCGGGTGAGAAAGTCAAAGATGCTGTGCTTGCCCGGGTTCGTGCCGGTGAGAAACGATGACCACGCCGTCGGTGTGATGGCCGGCAGCGTGGTGCCCAGCCGGCTGTAATATCCTCTCTTCCGCAGGGCGGCGAGGTTCGGCAGCCGGCCTTCTTCCATATACCGCTCGACCAGCCCGGCGTCCATGCCGTCCAGCCCCACGAACACCACCCGACGGACCTTCGCCCGGGCGAACGCCCGCCGGCCCCGGATGGCGCGGATCACCCAGCGTGCCGGCCAGGTGAAGAGGGTGAGAACGGCCGACAGCATCGCGGTCAGAATCACCAGGGCCGACGACAGGACGGCGAACCCCGCGCCCGGCCCGATGTAGGCCTGCGCGGGTTCGGCCAGTGCGATAAACAAGCACCCGGCCAACAGCACGACGCGTCCCGCAGACCGGCGCCGGCTTGAATTATGTAGGATTCTGAACCGCAACCTGGCACCCCGGCGGTCCCATAACCGCCGTTTCCTCGCTCTAGTCGGACTGGCTTCGCCCGGAATCGCGAATGGGACATGCTACTCGACGGCCGGGGCGGGTTCAAGCGAGGGCAGGCTTCTTCGCGCCGGCGCGGCCGTTGACGCCCTTTGCAGTGCTCTCGGCGTAGCGGCGGACTTCCCGGGCGACGCGTTCCTCATCCCAACCCAGCGAATTGGCCATCCAGCGGGCGACCTGCGGGGCCGTTTCTCCCGCGTCGCGGTAGTAGAATCGCCAGCTTGTACGCCGGGTCATGACGTCATCCAGGTGTACGGCCCATTCGTTTCGGCAGCAATGCCGGACCACTTCGCGGCTCACGGGCGGCGGAACGATGCCGCTGACGCCGTTTGCCTCCTCGGCACGCACCAGCGGGACCGTGGCCGTCGTGCAGGGGGGGAGCTTTCGCCCGATGTGCCGGCCGATTCGGTCCACCGTCTGTTCGGCCATCAGTCGATACGTGGTGAGCTTGCCGCCGGCTACGTCCCACCAACCCGGCGCGGGTGAACGAATCTCATGGGATCGCGAGATGTCCGACGGGTTTCCATGAGGATCGGCGATCAGGGGCCTGAGGCCGGCCCAATCGCCGATGACATCCTGCGGTCCCAGTGCGACGTCCGGAAAGGCATTGTTGACGATGTCGAGAATGTACTGCGTGTCCTCGGGATCCGTCTGCACGTCCTCAATCACCCCGTCATAGTCCGTGTCCGTCGTGCCCAGGATGACCCGTTCACCCCAGGGGATCGCGAAGAGAATGCGTTTCTCATCTGTCATGACCACGGCGCAGGGCACGGGCAGCCGGGCCCGCTCCACTACGACATGCACGCCCTTCGTGAGCCGGAGCCGCACGCGGCTGTGGCGGACTTGCGGGGCCCACGGCCCCGTCGCATTGACGACGCAGCGTGCGGTCACATCGAAGCGGGTGTCCGAGAGACGATCCCACAGGCGACATCGCCAGCCGTCGGCATCCGGCTCAGACGACTCCATGCGGCAGTAGTTCAATACCATGCCGCCGGCGTTGGCCGTGGATCGCAGCGTGTCCAGGACCAGGCGTCCGTCACTGGTGAGCCCGTCGTAGTAGTACACGCCGCCGGTCAGCCGGTGCCGCCGGACCCCCGGCAGTCGCTCCAGCATCTGGGCGGCATTCAGGGAGGTGGATTTCCCCAGATTGCGCCCGCCGCACAACAGGTCGTACAGGCGGACGCCGACACCCAGCTTCCAGCGAGCCCAGGTGGCCCAGGGCGGGCATTCGTAGGTCGGAAAGAGAAAGGGGAGCGGCCCCGCCAGGTGCGGCGCAATCGAATGCACGACGCGCTTCTCGATGCTGGCTTCGCGCACGAGTCCGACCCGCCCCTGGGCCAGGTACCGCAGTCCCCCGTGCAGCAGCCGGCTGGAGCGGCTGCTGGTGCCGTACGCGAAATCGTGCTGTTCCACCAGGCCGACGCGCAGGTCGCGCATGGTCGCATCGCGGGCGACGCCTGCCCCCACAATGCCCCCGCCCACGACCAGCACGTCCAGGCCGGCGGCGGTCAGTCCTGCAATGGTCTGCGAGCGATCCATGATCCCGTTCTTCTACTCCCCGTCTGCGGCCGACGAACTGCCCCCGCGGGCGCGGGCCAGCGAGTCTCCCAGTTCCTTGAGGCTCGGCACGACCACCGTGGGCAGCGTCGGCCACTGCACGGCGTCCTCGGCTGTGGCCTCGCCGGTCAGCACCAGCACTCCCATCACGCCCGCCCGCTGGGCCATGACCATGTCCGTGTAGAGCCGGTCGCCCACCATCGCCAGTTCGTGCGGCGCCAGCCCGTAGCGCTGCAGAATGCCCGTCAACATGCGGGGGTCCGGCTTGCCTAGCACCGCCGTCGGTTCCACACCCGTCGCGCTTTCCAGACACGCGCACACCGCGCCGCAGTCGACCAGCACCGTGGGCAGGTCGGTCGGGCACACGCGGTCGGGGTGCGTCGCGATGAACGGCTTGCCCCGTTTGATCCACCAGGCCGCCTTGCACAGGCGGGTGTACTCGAGCGCCGTGTCGAACCCCACGATCACCAGGTCGGGCTCCGCCTCGCTCTGGGGGTCGGTGACCACCTCGAAGCCCGCCCCTGTGAACTCATCGGCGAGGCTGGGCGTGCCGATCAGATAAAGCCGGCGGCTCGCGGGATAGGCCTTCCCCACGTGGTCGATCGTGGCCAGCGTGGACGTGTACAGTTGGTCGGCGGTCGCGACGATCCCCATCTTTCGCAGGTGGCGCAGGTAGTCCTCCCGGCTGCGCGACGAGTTGTTCGTCAGGAACGTGTGCCCGATGCCCAGCGCGTCAAGCCGGGCCAGAAACCCCGGGGTCCATGCAAACAGGGTTTCCCCCTTGTAGATCGTTCCGTCCATGTCCAGCGCGACGTGCCGGATGGAGCCGAATGCGGCGCTGTTCTTTGTCATGGATTGGTTTCTCCCCTATCGGCCGGCGCCGGCCTGTACTGCGCATTCCGCTTCGGCACGCACGGCGCGCTCGCGCATGGGGTTGAAGCCGGCGGGCAGACGTCGGCGATCCACGCCCCGTCCTGGCTGAACAGCCTGTCCAGGCAGGACGGCAACATCCCTGACTCCACCGCCAGGTCCAGCACGGTGTATCGGCGGCGAATCTGGTACGCCTCAACATACGAACGGCGCAGGCGCCGCCGGTCGATGCCGATGCTGTCGGGGTCGGTGGGCGCGCCCGCATCCGTCAGCATTTCTCGCAGGCGGTCAGACCGGATCAACCGGCCGGCCAGTCGCCCGCGCAACTCGGGCCACACTTTCTGGAGGCGGTGCAACCGTTGAGACAGCGCATAGCGATCCACATATTTGGCCTGGCTTTCCCGAATGGCCACTGCTCGCAGCGCCAGGGATTCGTGGGCGTGCGTCGCCAGGCGCGCGATCGTGCCTCCCTCAGGCCATTCCGCGCACACGCGCTGCACATCGATCGTCTGGATCGGCGCCTCCAGCAGCACCTCGTACAGCAGCGTGGAGGCCAGCGTGCCGATTGCCACCTTGTGCCCGTGGAGGGGTGTGCGGCCCTCGTGTTGATGATTCTGCATGTCCCACAGGTGACTGAACTGGTGTTCCGCCCCGGAGGCCGGCCGGCTGGATTGGCACCGCTGCATGGCAAATCCGGTCATCAGGAGCCCCTCCATCAGGCTTCGAATGGCTTGCGGACTCCGGCTCCGAACGCCCGCGGGGTCGCCGAGCCAGTCCTCCAGTTTGTTCTGGACCATTCCCCAGGCTTCCGGGGTGATGGCCTCGATCCCGAGGGCGTCAGCCAGAATCCAATCCGCCCCGGAGGTCGTCTTGGCGGCCAGGTCCGCATAGCCGGCGGCGTTCAACTCCGCGGGGGACTCACAAATCACGTCCAGGTCCGCGATCACCGCTCGAGGTGCCGGACAGTAGAATGTCTGCTTCGATCCGGCGCGGTTGATGGACGCCCCAAATGCGGTGTAGCCGTCCATGGACGCCGCGGTGCCCGCGACCATGTACGACCGACGGCAGCGGTGCGCCGCCAGCTTCACCAGGTCGTTGATGGTTCCCGATCCGACCGCGATGGGCACCGCTTCCGTCAAGCCGAGGTGCTGCTGAAGCCGCACGACGTAATTGTGGCGGGCGTGCAGGTCGGGATCCTCGAATACGAATGCGTCCGCAGGGTTCAGCCCGGCCCGGCTCAGAACGTCAAAGGTCTTCCGCCCGGCAGCCTCGAACGTGGCGATATCGGCGACAACAATGGGGACGGCGTCGCCAAAGCACCGGCCGAACGCGTCGGCGGCTTCCTGAATGGCACCGTGGCCCAGCCTCACCTCCTTCGTGTCGGAGGCCAGGCTCAGCGCCTCGCGGACCCACGGATTCAACGGTTCACACGTCACCGCAAAGGCACCGGAAGAAAACGTAGCGGGCCAGGCGGCACGCCCGCGGACGGCGCGAGAAAAAAGCCCCGCGATCCGCGTACGGAAGAACCGTACGAAGCATTCTCGCGGGGCCTTTCTCTGTGTTCTCTGGCCCTGCCGGCCACCACCCTTGCGATGGCCTTGGATGTGCCTCTATAGTACGGACAGTGCGAGGTCGTTGTCAAGTCGGCCGGACTGCCTGCCGCTGAGTGTGAGAGCATTGAAGAAAAAGCACGAGCGTCCCAAGCCGATCCGCGACTGGCTCCGACAGCCCGTCATCCCCGTCGTTCACGAGGACGAAGCCGACCCGGCCCTCCTGGCCGACGCAAGTCTGATATTCCTCCAGGGCATTCAGTTGGCACAGCTTTCCGAGTGCATGGCCCGCCTGCGGACGGGCCCGACCGCCCACACGCCCGTGATTCTGCACCTGGACCTCCTGGCGGGGCTCAGCAGCGACGTGGCGGGCCTGGAGTACCTCGCCGGGCTTCAGATGGTCGATGGGATCATCACCGTCCGATCCCATCTGGTCGCGGCGGCCCGGCGGTTCGGCCTGGTCTCCATTCTCTTGGTGTTCCTGCAGGATGGGCGGTCCGTCGAACGCGGCCAGCACGTGATTGAGCAGTCCCGGCCCGATGCCATTGAGCTGGTGCCCGGAGTGGCGGCCCTGCACGAGATCCGGCAGTTCCGCGCCCTGCCCATGCCCCTGATCGCCGGGGGCCTCATCCGCACGCCGGATCTGGCCAGGCAACTGCTGGCCGAGGGCTTCCGCGCGGTCAGCACCAGCGCTGCGCACGTATGGGGCCTGAACCGGGAGGCCCGAAGCTGACCGCCGGCGCGTTAGAGGTCAGTGGGTGTCCCGTCCGTCTGTCGCTGCCGCCGGGCCGGACGGCGGCACGAACGGCACGGCCCGCGGCGACCGCAACGGCAGGTAGCGATACAGCACCACGAGGAAGAGGATCCCAAACACGACCACGCCGATGCTCACCGCCTGGGAAATGGTGACGCCGAAGCTGTCGTGCGGGTTGTCGGTGCGGATGACCTCCAGAATGATGCGGGAGATCGGGTACAGCACCAGCATCACGCCCATGACGACTCCGTGCCGCTGCCTCCGGTAGAAGACCAGACTGAGCAGGAGGGAGAGAATCAGGGCATTTACGATGCCGTAGAGCTGCGCTGGATGGACGGGAAGCGTCTTGTGCGCTGCCGCCAGGTCCTGGAGTTCCGAGTACGTGATGGTGCGCGACGGGTCGGTTCGTGACGCAAAGCGCAGGGCGTGATGCAGCGCGTCGTGCTGTGCGTTCAGTGCGTGGACACGGTCCCTGGCCACCTTGATCCGCCGCTGGAGCTTCTGGAGGTCCGCCGGCTTGGCCTGCGCCGCTTTGGCGTCCTCGTACTGCTGCTCCAGGTCTTCCAACTGGCGGATGGGACCGAATCGCTCCTCCGGCGTGAGGCTCAGAAGCTCGCGTGCCAGCGGGGCGTTGGTCCCGGGCAGGAACTGCGGCGTGTACAGCAACTCCGCCGGGGCCGTCACACGCCGTTCCTCCCACTGACGCATGTACGCCGGGCTGCTGAAGGGAAACTGGACTGCCCAGGGCAGGGCCGCTTGGTTGTGGGCGTCGACGCACAGGCCGCCCCAGCAACAGCCGTTCAGCAGGCAACCCAATCGCCCGAAGGCCAGCCCCAGCATCACCGACGGGGCGACAATGTCCATGTACATCCGCCAGGACGCCCGCTTGATCGCCAGGTAGAGCGAAGCGCCGGCGATGGCGCAGAGCAGGCCGCCGTAGTACTCCAGCCCGCCCGCCGTGAGGTTGATCGCGGCCAACAGAGGGTTGGGCTGCGGAGCGAACTGCGTCTTCCAGTAGTGGGCGACATAGAACACCCTCGCCCCCACCACGCCGCAGATCAGCGCCACGAATCCCAGGTTCAGAATCAGGTCCGGATCGCCCTTCACTCGCTCCGCCCGGCGCATCGCAAACCAGATCGCGGTGAGAAAACCCACCATCAACATGAAGCCGTAACTCTTGATGGGGTAGCCCACAATGGGCAGACGGAATAGTTCTGGATACATTCGCCTTGTGACTTCCTTCTGTAATGCGATCTCGCAAACGGCCCCGCGCCGCGCCAACCACCCGGGGCCGCGCGTATCCTACCCCTGTGCCGCCGGAACGTCCACGGGCATGTTGTCGATCAGCCGACAGTCCCCGATGCGGACGGCTACGCACACCCGGGCCGCCCGGTCCACCGTTTCCAGCGCCTCCAGCGAGACCGCGTCCACGATGGTCACGTAGTCGATCCGCGCCGGTCCGCCCGCCAGGATGCGCTGCCGCATCGTGTCGCATAGCGTGGCCACGTCCCGCGTTCCCGCGGCCACCGCCTGCTGTGCCTCGGTCAGGGCCTGGTACAGGCGGAGGGCCTGCCGACGCTGTTCGACATTGAGATAGCGGTTTCGACTCGACATCGCCAGGCCGCCTGCCTCCCGCACCGTCGGGCAGCCGACGATCTCGACCGGCATGTCCAAGTCCCGAACCATCTGCCGAATGACAACGAGTTGTTGATAGTCCTTTTCGCCGAAGTACGCCCGGTCCGGCATCACGATGTGGAACAGCTTGGCCACCACGGTTGCGACACCGTCGAAATGCCCGGGCCGAAACGCTCCACAGAGAGGTTCGCTCAGTTTCCCGACGTGGACCGTGGTGACAGCGTCGGGGCGGTACATCTCACAGGCTGCCGGCGCAAAAACAAGGTCTGTCCCCGCCGCCTGGCATGCCCGAAGGTCCTCGTCCAGCGTCCGCGGATAGCCGGCCAGATCCTCGCTCGGCCCGAACTGGGTCGGGTTCACGAAGATACTCACCACCACGCACTCGCACTCTCGCCGCGCGGCACGGATGAGCGAAACATGCCCCTCGTGCAGCGCTCCCATCGTCGGCACGAAGCCAACGCGCCGGCCAGCCCGCCGACCCGGCCCCAACTCCTGTCGAACCGCTTGAATCGTCTGCACCGCAATCATGGGTCGCATCATCATAGGAACCACGCAGGGTCCGGCAACCGCAGTACGGAGTTCGTGCGCCCCATTCTCGGAACACACTGTCCGCTCGGACGGGAATCCAACGACTGGCCGGAGGATGCAGGCGTTTGACACGGTCCCGCAGCGGCGCTACCTTGCGACCGCCGTCCGTCGCCCTTGTGGATCGCTAACCTGTAACCGCCTTGAAGTGTCAAAGGTTATGGAGACGCAATTACCGGTGGGAGCCCCGGTCAGCCCAGGAGAAGAGGACCCGATCCTGATCGCTCGAACGCTGGCCGGCGACTCGACCGCGTTCGACGATCTGGTTCGGCGCTACCATCGGCAAGCGATGGCCGTGGCCTACCGGCGTCTCGGCTCCCTCCAGGACGCGTCGGACGTCGCCCAGGACGCGTTCCTGCGGGCCTACCGAAGCTTGGGCAGCCTGAAGGATCGCGGTCGATTCGGCCCGTGGCTCATGCGGATCGTGGGGAACCTGGCCCTGAACGCGTTGCGGTCCCGGCGAAGTGGGGGAGTGGGGTCGGCGCTGTCTTTGGACGACGTGGGGGACAAGGTCGGGGAGCTGCGCAGTGCCGACGGAGCGGCCGTGTTGCAGCGTCTGGCCCCCCACGACACGTCGGGGTCGCAGGAAACCCAGGAGGCGGTGCGGCGGGCCTTGGAGGCCTTGCCCGACAAGCAGCGGCTGGCCTTGGTGTTGTTCAGCATCGAAGGCCTTCCGCAGAAGGAAGTGGCGGACCTGCTGGAGTGCACCGTGGAACTGGTGAAATGGAATGTGTTCCAGGCCCGCAAGAAGCTGCGTGAAATGCTGGCCGAATATCTGTAGGCCGGCCTGTGGAAACGAACGCCGTGTACGGCGGCAAAGATGAAGTGGATGATGTCGACTCCCGCTGACAATCGTGAATCTCTGGAATACCTGCTGAGCCGGTATTTGGACGGCCAGTTGGACGACTCCACCCGCGCGGACGTGGAGCGCAGGCTGGCGAGTGACGCCAAGCTGGCGTCGATGCTGGCGGACCTGCGCCGCGTGGACGATTGGGTCCGCGAATGGGGCGAGCGGGTCCCCGTGGTGGATGCGGAGGCGTTTGTGGCCGGCGCTCGCCTTCGGCGCGAGAACGCCAAGGCGGGCCGGCGTGTGATTCGCCTGCACCGGTGGATGGCGCCGCTGGCGGCCGCGGCGGTCGTGGCGCTGCTGGTGACGGGCCTTCGGGTGATGCGCTCGAGTCTGCCGCCCGGATCAGACAACGGCGGCGTGGTGGCCGTCACGCCGCCGCCGGATGCCGTGATCGTCGAGCCCGCGCGGCCGCAAGTCCTATCGGAGTCCGTGGTGATCGTGTCCTTCTCCCGGGGGGCCGTGCCCCTGGAAGAGGCACGGGAAGAAGAGCGGCCGCGGTTGATGGTGACGTCCGACGCCATGGTCTCGGCGGACGAGGTCCTGACCTCGGCCGAATGGTCTCTGTTCTGACGCTCGTACAGCGAGAGTTCCGATGATTGGAGGCAGCGTGTTGAGGAAGCCTGACATGTACGTTGTGAGTGGATTGCTGTGGCTCAGTGCGGTGGCGGCGACGGCCGCGCAGACCGATCTTCAGCCCCTCATCGAGCAGGTGCTGGACGAGCCGATCGAGCTGACGGTGGAGAACGCCCCGCTGGCCGACTTCTTTTCGCAGGTTTCGGACAAGACCGGCGTCTCCATCCTGATGCCGGACGAGGCGTACGGCCTGCTGCCCTACGGTCGGGCGACGCAGGTGACGGCCACGCTGGGAAACGTGACCCTGCGCGAGGGGCTCAGGCAGATCCTCGCTCGCCTGGGCATGGTGTACGTGGTCACGCCGACCGGGCTGGAAGTGGTCCCCACCCCCGGGCTGCATCGGCTGGGGCGGCGGGCGTCCTGGCCGGATCTGGACACCCTCCAGTGGTTGAACGTAACACAGTTCGTCGACCAGGAGGAGTCGTTGGCGATCCTGCGCAAACAGGTGCAGTTCCACGTGACGGAGGCGGAACCCTGGGACCTTCTGGTGGGTGAGATTCGCAAGGTCGGGGCCGGCTCCGGCGCGGAGGTTCTGGAAGTGGCGTGCGAGGCCCTCGGCTGGTCCTGGTACGTGTGGGACGGCGGAATCGTCGTCGTATCGCTGAAGGAGCAGATGAAGCGCCAGCTTGACACGATGATCAGCGTGCGACTGACGAACCGCCCCCTGACGGAAATCCTGAGAAACGTCGGACGGCAGGCCGGCATCCTCATTCGGCTGGGCCCCGGCGTGTCCGACGCGCTGCCCGTGCAGACCCGTAGGAACTTCTCCCTCCTGGCGGACAACGTCAGCGCCGTGGAGGCCCTGGAAGAGATCGCCGGCCTGACGGGCCTGACGTATCGCGTGGACGCCGAAGGCGTTGTGTTCGAGCTGCCCAGCGGCTTCATGGGCGAAGGGCGCACCACCCGGTCAAACGATCCCTTCGTCGGCAAGATCTGCGTGCCCGACCCGACCGGCACGTTTCAGATCGAGCTTGTCGTGCGGGAGTCGGACCTGTCACCCGAGGTGAACGAGCTGCGCAAGCTGGTCCTCAAAGACGCCGACGAGATCATTCGGAAGGCCCTGATGGACCACATGGCCAAACAGGAGTCGCGTCAATAGTCTGCATCACGCGGGCCAGTTCAACCCATTGAGCCGGGGCAAGCGTCTCCGCCCGCACCGACAGGTCCAACACGTCGCCCGCCCGGTCACACATCGCCTGCCCGAAGGCATGGTCGAAGTTGAATCGCAGCGTCTTGCGCCGGTGCCGGAAACCAGCCTGAACCAGGGCGACAAACGCGGCCGGCGCCTCGCCGGCCACACCCGGATCCTCGAGTACGTCCAGGCGATACAGGCTCGACTCCACCGCCGGCCGGGGCCAGAACGCCTCCGCCGGAACGCGGGCGATCCGCTCGATGCGGCACAACGTCTGCAGAAGAATGCTGAGCGGCCCGTAGGCCTTCGTGCCCGGCCGGCCTTCCATCCGCTCGCCCACCTCACGCTGCACCGTAAAACAAAGCCGCTTCACGTTCAGGTCCGATAGAATGAGATTCACCAGCAGCGGCGTCGCGATGTCGTAGGGAAGGTTCGCCACCAGCAGAAGCGCGCCCGACGCTCGCTGCCGGCCGGACCCGATCGCCTGCAGCACGGCCGTGGCGATCCGGTGCTTCGTGTCCAGAGCGTCGCCGCGCACCAGGGTCAGCGACGCTGCCTGCGCAAAACGCTCGGACAACAGGGCAAACAGGTGGTGGTCGATCTCGACGGCCACCACCCCCCCGGCCCGCTCCAGCAGCAGGTCCGTCAGTCCGCCCGTGCCCGCGCCCACCTCCAGCACCAGGTCCGCCGGGTGAATGTCCGCGACCTCCACCAGCCTCCGCATCAGGTTCCCGTCGATCAGGAAGTGCTGGCCGAACCGCCGCTTGGGACGGATGCCGGCCGCCGTCAGCAGGGCTTCGATTTCTCGTTTGGTCTGGACCAACGGGCGTCTCCCGGGTGGGGCTGTCCATTCTCCATTTTCGCAAGGCGTATAATACCCCCCACGCGGCGAATCGCGTATGCTCTGTCGTGCAGTCGAATGGCCAACTCGGGGCCTGTCCAGGAGCGATCAGCCATGCAGTCATACGAGGTGTTACGCGAGGCGGTGGAAGAGGTCGGGGCCAAGGCGCTGGCGGCCGAGCTACGGCTGTCACCCGCCCTGGTCTACAAATGGTGCCAGGAGCCCAGCCGGGGCGACGTGGACGCCAGCGGGGCCCGCAACCCCCTGGATCGTCTGGCCGACGTGATCCGGCTGACGGGCAGCGTGGAAGTGGTGAACTGGCTCTGCCACGAGGCCGGCGGCTTCTTCGTGTCCAACCCTCGCATCACGAATGAGGACCTTCAGACGGCGCTTCTGGTCAACACGCAGAAGCTGGTGCATGAGTTCAGCGAACTCCTGCTGACGGTCACGCGGTCGGTGGAGGACGACGGCAGCATCGAGCCGTCTGAGGCAGACCGCATCCGCCGCAGTTGGGAGCGGCTCAAGTCGTCCGCGGAGGCCTTCACCGTGGCCTGCGAGCAGGGACTCTACGCCGATTGCCGTCCGGCGGGCGATGGGGACGCTACGGGTTCTTGACAGGCTCCTCAGGGGGGGGTCTTCGATAAGGTCGACCTGCGATGTACAGATCCCGGCGGTCCCGCAATGCACTCTCAAGTTGGGTCAGGCTTCGCGCCTTAGCGAGGTTCAGGGCTCGATCGGCCGCGTCCACCGCGTCCTCAAACCGCCCGGCCGCTGCGTACGCCGCAGCCAGTGTGTCCAGCACGTGAGGATCGTCCCCGGCGAGTTGGAGTGCCCGTTCGGCCGTCCGCACGGCCTCCACGCCGTCCTGAAGGCTGCCGTCCGGGGTGGTGGCGAGCACCCAACTCAGCATGTTGTGGATGGGCATATCGTCCGGGACCTTATCTTGCCCGCGGCGGAGCAGGTCAACCACGTGCTTCTCGGCGTGCCCAAGGCGGGCCATGAGTTGGGCAGATACCAGGTAGGCAGAGCCGGTCTCGGGGGCGATCCGAAGCACGATCTGCCAGGCGTCCAGCGCTTCTGCATCCTGGCCGGTGCGGGTCAGCAACGTAGCCAGTTCCATCGACGCCCGCAGGTAGTCCGGGTCCAGCCCAACGGCCTTGCGAAAGGCCTCGACGGCCTCCGTTGATCGGCCTACCTGCACCAGGTTCAGCCCGTAGTTGAACCATGCTTGCGGGATGTCCGACTGAAGCTCCGCGGCCCGCTGGTAATGAACGGCCGCCTGGGCGTGTTCACCGCTCTCCGTAAGCCATTCGCTCAGATACCGGTGAATGAGTGGGTCATCTGGATGTCCGGCGGCAATTGCCGACATCGTTCTGATTGCCTCCGGCAGTCGGCCTGATTCCCGCAGGACTTGAGCCAGGTAGATCGGGTAGCGTATGTCCGATTCGTTCAGCCCGCACGCTCTTTGCAGCTTGTCGACGGCGTCCTTCGGCCGGCCGGCAAGCTGACACGCCATCCCCCACTTGAGGAAGACATCTGCGACGTTGGGGGCCAAAACGGCGGCGGCCTCGTATTCGATGAACGCCTCCTCAAAGCGCTTCTGCTCGCTGAGGACTTCGGCCAGACCGAGGTGGGGTCCATATTGATCGGGGGTAGCTCCGATCACTCGTCGGTAAAGCGATTCGGCTTCCGCGAACTCACCGCGGACCGCCTGAAGGCGGGCGACTCTGCCCAGGGTCTGATCGTCGTCCGGGGCTCGCTCCATTGATGCCTGGTACGCTTCCAGAGCATCCTCCAGCCGGTCCTGCCCCGTGAGGGCGTCACCCAGATCTCGCAGCACCCGAGGGTTGTCCGGCTCCAGTGCCAGCAGTTTCCGAAAAATGCCTTCCGCTTCGACGAAATTCCCTCCATACAGAACGCCGATGCCTTCGCAGAGAAGCTCGATGGACTCCATGTGGTCGCGCGGGTTGGCTCCCCGCGGCTCAAAATGGTCCAGCTCACTGCCTTCCGCGAGCTGCTCCTCGCGGCCGCCGGAGACGCCGGCGCCGACGTAGCCGAGGGCACGCAGCTTCTCCATCTCCGCGGGATCGGCCGCCATGTGGGAGACCCGGCCGGCTGGCGGCGGGGGAGATCGCTCGATGATTGAGCGGAGTTCTTCCCGCATGGCCTGCACGCGCGCCGGCTCTTTTGCGACCAGGTCGGACAGCTCGTTCGGGTCGGCCGCCACGTGGTACAGCTCCGGCCGGGGTGCGTGAATGTACTTCCAGCCGTCCACGCGGAGGAAGCGAAGCGGGGCGTAGCCGAAGGACAGGGCGGGACAGAGTGTGTCTCCGTAACACGCCAACTGGACTTCCTTCCTCGGATCGGCAACCAGGGGCAGAAGGTCCCGGCCCTGCATCTGCCGCGTGGGTTCGAGGCGGGCGAACGACACCAGTGTGGGAGCGATGTCGATCAGCCGCACCTGCCACGGCACCACTCGGCCCGCCGGCACGTGTCCCGGACACCACAGAATCAGCGGTACCATCTGCGTGGTGTCATAGACGAAGAACGTATGCGTGGCCTCTCCGTGCTGCCCCAGACCCTCCCCGTGATCGGAGGTGAGGACCACAAGCGTACGCTCGGCCAGCCCGCACGTTCGCAGGCTCTCCATCAGCAGGCCGAACTGCTCGTCGAAAAACGCGATCTCGGCCAGGTATCCGTTTGCGTAGCGGCGAAGGAATCGCTCGGGCGCGGTGTAGGCGCGATGCGGATCGTAATAATGAAGGAACAGGAAGAACGGACGGTCTCGGTTCTTCTCGAGAAACGCAATGCCGCTGCGCGTGACGTCATCGGCCTTGCGTTCCATGTACTCGATCAACGGCAGCTTGGCGTCGGTCTTCTCGTCCAGGACCGACGGGGCGTGTGCCTGCACCTCGCCGTATGTATCAAAGCCCTGGTCAAGCCCGTATTTGCTGTCCATCACCTTGCTGGCCACCTCGGCATGGGTGACATAGCCGGCGGCGCGGAAGATCTCGGCGAGGGTGACGTTCGCTCCTTCCAGGCGAAACAGGCCGTTGTCGCGGACGCCATGAACGAACGGGTACGAGCCGGTCAGCATGGTGGCATGAGACGGCAGCGTGACCGGCGTGGACGCCACGCACTGGGCAAAACGCGTGCCCTCCGCCGCCAGGCGATCGATGTTCGGCGTATGGCGGGCCGGGTGACCGTAGCAGCCCAGGTGATCCGCTCGGGTGGTGTCGACGCTGATCAGCAGCACGTTCAGCCCGGCCCCGCCGATGGATGCGGCATCGCTGCTCGCATCGGTCTTGTCCGCGGAGCGGCGGCATCCGGTGACGAGCAGAGAGGCGATGATCGCGGCCACGAGAACGCGGAAACGCCAGCATTTCCTGCGAGAGGAGACTGCTCCTGCGGCCGACCCTGGCGGATTCTTCGGATTCGGATAGGTGTGTCGGCTCATGTCTGGAACCAGTATCAACGGATGGCACGCAAACGCAAGCGCGCGAAGACCCCAACACAAAGCGCCCTGCCAGACCCCGGCAGGGCGCTTTTACCCGTGTTGGTCCTTCAAGGCCGATCCGAAGGGCGGATCGACACCAGCCGATTGCCTAGCGACGACGGATCAGGGCCAGTGCGCCTAGACCCAGCAGCGCCAGCGTCGCGGGCTCCGGGACCTCTGTCATCTCGAACTTGTGGTCCAACTGGACGGGCGGATCCCCAGCGGTGTAGCCCGGGAACGCCGTGGTGGTCCCGACCGTCGGAGCGTCCGGGGTCATGAACCAAGTGCCGGTGCTCGCAATCAGCACGCTGCCGTCGTCCGCCCACATCTGGCAGTAGCCGTTGTCAGCCACCGTTACCGGTGAACTCAACGTGATGGTCCAGATGAAGTTGCCGCCCTGCGAGAACTGAACACCGAAGCTGTCCACGTAGGCGCTCGCCGAATCGTAGAACGTGAAGAAGAGCACCTCGCCCGCGTTGGCCACGCCACCGACGAACTTGAACTGCTCGATTTGGGTCGTCGGCCCGGCGGTGCTGATGCTGTCATAGTCGTCGATGCTGACAACACCTCCCATGACAGTGACGGCGTAGTTCGTGCTCAGCGTCATGTTCGAGTAAATGACGCCCGCTCGCAGCCCATCCACCGTGTCCAGCGGCTCATAACTTACCGCGGCACCGCTGTAAATCGGCGCGTCCGCGAAGGCAACGCCCGCGAACGCCAGAACCATTAACATCGCACACAGTTTCCTCATAGATTATCCTCCTCCAGTAAGAGAGCCTCCGGCACCCCGGCCAGACTGAACCGGTGGATGCCCATCAGACACGTTTCCAACACAACCCACACTTCGTCCGGCCAACGCGCCTCGCTCGAGAGAACAGCTTGACACGTCAACCGGCTGAAAATCACCGAAAATGACAAAGAGCACACACCGACAGCCCCACGGGCAACACGGTGCCTGCTCTCTCTACTCTCCCATCCCAATGATTCGATCGTCAGTATACCAGTTCGTGCGGTCGTGTTTCAAGCGGTCCTGTCGAATTTGGCGTCCTTCCTCAGATACCGCTTGACAGCAAAGGGTGGCGCGACCACGTTAATTCCTGTGGCACTGACATATGTAACCTGTGGCTTACAATAGCCCTGGGGAGTGCGGGAGGGCCTTTGCCCGCCGCCGCCTTTCGGCCATCATTCCGGGGCCTGCCGGGTGTCCACCTGGCTCCGGCTGGAGAAGAGGCGAAAGGGGCAGGGGCTGGCGGAGGGTGCTTGTGGGTCTGATCTGGAAGTCGGCGCGGCGGGCGGTCGTCGCCGTGGTGGGGTCCACGGTCCTGGCTCTGGGGGTGGCCATGCTTGTGCTGCCCGGCCCGGCCGTTGTGGTGATTCCCATCGGGCTGGGCATTCTGGCGACCGAGTTTGTGTGGGCCCGTCGGTACCTGCGGCGGATGCGGGATCAGGTGAATCGGCTGCGACCGGGGAGCGGCAGGGGAGTCGACGGGGGAAGCGGGGCGCAGGGGGGCGATTGAGGGCGGTCTGAGCGGTCGGGGAGGATGAAATGGCCCTTGCGGCGTGGTGGAGTTCCCCATTGGCGAGTAGACTTCCGCTCCCGGGGATCGGGGCGGCCGAGGGAAGGCGTCCGGGCGGGGCCCCACGGGCGTGAACGGGGAGGTCAGGCGTGTTCAGCATCGTGCCACGAGACCTGAAGTTTTTTGATCTGTTTGAAGAGATCGCCGAGCTGTTGTCGCGGGGGGCCCAGGCGTTCGTGGATCTGCTGAGCGACTACGGGAACCGGGAGCAGCACCTGCTCGTCATCCGCCAGTTCGAGCACGACGCCGACGCGGTGGCGCATCGCACGTACGACCGCCTGGACCGGACGTTCATCACGCCGTTTGAACGCGAGGACATTCACTCCCTGATGCGGCGGATGGACGACGTGATGGACGGCATCGATGCGGCGTCCAAGCGGTTGATTCTATACGAGATTGCGGCCCCGAAGGACTGGCTGCTTCAGCAGGCGGACATTCTGCGGCGGGCGACACGGTGCGTGCAGCAGGCCATGCCGGGGTTGCGCACGGTACGCAGGCCGGACCGAATCCGAAACCATCTCATGGAACTGCACGACCTGGAAAACCAGGGTGACGACATCCATCACGCGGCGGTGGCGGAGCTGTACGCGGGGGCCGGAGACCCGATTGAGGTCATGAAATGGAAGGAAATCTACGACCTGACGGAACGGGCCATCGACCGGTGCGAAGACATCGCGGACGTACTGGAACGGCTGCTGCTGAAGAGCGCGTGATGAGCGTCGTATGATCACCTACGTCGTCGTTCTTGTCATCATCGCCCTGGTCTTCGACTTCACGAACGGCATGAACGACGCCGCGAACTCGATCGCCACCGTGGTGGCCACGCGCGTGCTGTCGCCGCGGCTGGCCGTTCTGTGGGCGGCCTTCTTCAACTTCCTCGCGGCGTTCTTCTTCGAGACACACGTGGCGTCGACCATCGGGAAGGGTCTGCTGGACCCGCACGTCGTGAACCCGGACCTGGTCGCCGCCACGCTGCTTGCGGCGATCTCCTGGACGGCGTTTTGCACGCACAAGGGCCTGCCCATCAGCGTCTCCCATGCGTTGATCGGGGCCATGGCCGGCGCGGCGCTGGTGAAAGGCGGAGTGGCGGCCCTGACGTGGTCACGACTGAGCACGGTGGCGTTGTACATCGTCTTGTCGCCTTTGATCGGTCTGGTCTGTGCGGCCATCCTGATGGTCATCACAATGTGGATTTGCCGGAAGCGGTCACCACGGCAGGTCGACGGCACGTTTCGCGTGCTGCAGTTGTCGTCCGCGGCCGTCTACAGCCTGAGCCACGGACTCAACGACGCACAGAAGACGATGGGAATCATCATGGCACTGCTGCTGAGCGTGCCGTCCCTGCATCACCTGGCCACACACGACGGGACTCCCGAAGGCTCGCTTCGATGGTGGATCATCCTCTCCTGTCACGCCGCCATTGCACTGGGGACGTACACCGGAGGCTGGAGGGTGATCCGGACCCTCGGCCACCGCGTGACACGGCTGACCCCGTTCGACGGCTTCGCCGCGGAAGCGGGCGGGGGCGCGACGATCATCGCGTTGTCACTGGTGGGCATTCCGGTCAGCACGACACATACCATCACCGGGGCGATCTTCGGTGTGGGCATGACCCGGCGCCTGGGCACCGTGCGATGGGGGGTCGGGGTGGAGATCATGACGGCCTGGGTGCTGACCCTGCCGTGCGCTGCGGCCATGGCGGCGCTGATGTATCCCATTGTGGCGTGGCTGGCGCGTCTGACGAGAGGCTAGCGCCGACCGTGATGCGTCTTTGAACGGTCCGATGGGCACCAACGCCACGCGCCGGACACCATCCCGCATCTTGGCAGGCCTCCGCGCGGCGCACCCGGGGCCCGTGGGCGGGCCTCAGCCCTTCGGCGCCAGCCTGCCGAGCGAAATCGTCGTCATGAAGCCGAGCACCAGGGCAAACAGGGCCGCAACGACTTCCCGGGCCGAAGGACGGCCAGCCTGCAACGGCTGCCACGACCGGGCAATGTGCTCAGCCAGGGCGGCCCCCTGCAGGTCGGCCGGCACAAACAGGCCCTCCCGCTCGGCAAACGCACGCAGGAGGGCATCCGGGTGCTTGCGGGCCACCATCACCGGGGATCTCCCCGTCAGCGACCAGGCCACCAGCAGATGGTCAATGCGCTCGCGGCCGTCGAGCCCCGCCGCCACGGGAAGACCGATCGATTCGGCATACAACCGCAACTGCTCCGGCGAGCGCTTTTCGAGGATCTTCTCGGTCGGGGCGCGCCCGAACGGCCACAAACCCAGCACCGAGCCCAACAGCAGCCCCATCAGGAAACCCAGCGTGGCCTTCTGGTATCGATGCAGCAGATACCGCAACGCGTTGGCGATCCCCACCATGCCGGCCACGACGCCCACGCCCACCGGGATCACGATGCGCAGGGCCGACCAGTTCATCTGCCGCAGGTCGTCCACCGCCCCGATTACCCGGTCGTACTGGTTGAGCGCCAACAGCATGTACGAGCCGCTGATCCCCGGCAGCACCATGGCCATCGTGCCGATCACGCCGCTGACGAAGTCCATGGCCATGTTGCGAGGCATGTCCGCGGCCTGCGTCGTGAAGGCGAGCGCGGCCATGACGGCCAGTCCCGCCAGCATCGCGACCCCGCAGGAGAGGTTCACGCGCCCGATCATCCGCAATAGCGTCGGCGTGCCCCCCAGCGTCAGCCCGATGAACAGCGCGAACATGAACGACGGGGCGATGAACAGCAGGTAGAGAATCAGGCTGGCCAGCAGCACGACCGCGAGGCCCGCCGCCCCCAACAGGACCATCAGGAAGGCCAACCGGGCCGGCCGCAGACGAAGCGCGGTGACGTCCGCCACCGCCTCGATGAACTCCTCGTAGAGCCCCATGGCCAGGACCATGGTGCCGCCGGATACGCCGGGAATCAGGTTTGCCGTGCCCATGAGCATCCCCGTCACCGCGATGCGCAGGACTTTCAGGGGCGCCAGGACGCTTCGAAGGGGAACATCACTGGGCATGGCTTGGATCATCCCGGCCGCCGCGGCTCAAGCCCTACGCGGCTCAGAATCGCGGCGTGGCACCTCTCACTTCGGGGCCGGACGGTAACATACGGGGGTTGGCCGTCAAGGGCGCCGCTCGTCTTTGTGTCCCCGGCTTTCCATGTGGGACCGGCTTGACTGTGTTGAACCGGCTTGTCTGTGTGGGACCGGCTTTCCAGCCGGTCTCTGGAATCTGGCCATTCCAGCCGGTCTCCCCTCCGTCCAGTCTCGAGTCTCCAGTTTCTGCTTTCTTGTCTCGGGTGCCCGTATCCGCCGAAGGCGGATCGGGCATGACGACTCGCGACGTAGCCGTTGCTCTTCACCCACGCGCCCCTCGCCACAGCGAGTCGCCGGGGCGACCGAAGGGCCGCAGGCCCGGCCGAGATGAGCCCGCGGTTTCAACCGCGGGTCCGCGCCACCCCACCCCAACCTGCCGGTCCTGAAGGGACCGGATGAGGTGCCCGCTCGCCCGAGGCCCGTTCACGGGCCTTCCCCGCGGAAGGCGTGTGGCGTGTAGAAGCCGCCTCGCGGGCCAGCAACCCTGCGGGGGCCGTCCTGCCGGCCAGGCGGTCGGTGGCGTGCGCGCCGTCGGGTCGCGGTGGCGTATGCAGCAACTCTTGCCAGGTCGGCGCCGCGGAGGCAGCGGGCCGCGTGGACGAGGGGTTGGGCTCGGATCCTTGCTCGGCAACAAGTAAGTGAGACGCGCGCGTGCTTTGGCGGGGGGCGAAGGCCGCTTTGGGGGACATGCATTTCGGCTCGCGACAACCGTGGGCATTGAATGCTCTGCGAACGTGTTCAACCACAAGGCCCGCGTGTGGGGTGCGCGCGGCGCCGTGCAGAGATGGAACATGGAGGGAGGTTGCTGAGGGAATTGCGAGTTGCGAACGAATTTCCAAGGTCAAATGTCCAATGGCAAAGGGCGGACGAATGGCGGATGGCGGAAGGAATTGCGGATCGCGAATCCCGGCGCGCCGGGATTGCGAATGATGGACTGCGGATGGGGGCGAAGCGCCGGTTGGCTGCAAACCACGCGTTCGCTTGGGGGCCTACCGTGCATGACCGCCCATGATTATGCGTCAGGATGCGGCAGAAAACGCGTTGCCCAGCTTGCCTGGGTGGCCGGGCTTGCCCGAAATTTCGTGACCAAAAGGTGAAATGTGGGGGTGGGGAGGGCAGATGCTCGGGCGAAAAGTTGAAATGAACGAGGGATCCAGGGACCAAGGGATCTGGGGATCAAGGGACCAAGGGATCTGGGGATCAAGGGACCAAGGGATCTGGGGATCAAGGGACCAAGGGATCTGGGGATCAAGGGGAGGAGGAAGGGTGGGGACTGTGGGTCGTGGGAAGGGGTGAGGGGGGTTGTAGCGTTTGCTTCTGGGGGCGGGGGAAGCGAACGGGCCGCCTGCGGCGGCCAAAGCAAAAAGCAGAAAGCAAAAAACAAAAACGAAGAGGAAGGCACGCGCCACGCTGGGGCACGCTCCGCGACGGAGCGACGGAGAAAGAGCTTGCGCTAGTGCCTATGTGGAAATCTGCGCGGGCGGCGTGGAATTGGGACGTTTGGAGTGTGGCGAGGGATTCCCCGAGCCGCTGGCGATGGTGGACGTGTCGGTGGCCGGGGACAACGCCACGCCCGGCGTGGAGGAGTTTCTGTACTACCTGACGGACGTGCAGGGCAGCGTGGGCGCGTTGACCAACGCCGTCGGGCAGGTCGTCGAACGGTACTTCTATACGCCGTACGGCCAGACGCAGATCACCGCCGCCGACGGCACGACGCCGCGCACGGCAAGCCTCTACGGCAACCCGTTCGCCTACACCGGCCAGCGCTACGAACCCCAAACCGGCCTCTACCACTTCCGGGCGCGGGCCTACTCGCCGACGCTGGGACGATTTTTGCAGGAAGACATGCAGGGAGTTGTGGCCGTCCTTTCGGTAACGCTTTCGTCGCCGGGGAGTCCGCCGTCCATCAGCACGCCGGGGCTTGCGGTGGGCGGTGAGTACGGAGACAGCCTCAATCTCTACATGTATGCACTCGCCAACCCGATGCACTGGACCGATCCGTTGGGCCTGAGCGTCTGGGATGAATGGGTGGATGACTTCATCGCGGGCACCACAGCCGATCGTATTGCCGCGGCTCACCACGCCTTCGAGAGGCTCGGGAATATGGCCCAAGCGGTGGCGATCGCAGCGATCAAGGTGGGCATATCGGTCGTGATTCCTGGCGCAGGTCTGTATTTCGCTGCTGAGGACATGGCTTACGCAATCGAAGACATGTACCACAATGGTGTCAACTGGAATAACTCACTTGCCCTGGGTCTCTCCACGGCTGCGGGAGTGGGTAGCGCCATGGCCGCCATCGATGATGTGGCGGCGTTCGCCGGGCGGGCTCAGCGAGCGGTCACAGCGACGAAAGCAGCAAGGGCAGCTCCGAGTCAGGGTTGCCGGTTGTTCCCCGAGAAGGCACTTCTCACCAATGGGAAGCACGGAGTCAGTTGGACCGAGGCGTTCGCCAGAGCAAAGAAGATGAACAAGCCTCAAGGCAAATGGGGCTCCAAGGCAGACATCGATTACGCCGTCAATGTGGCCAAGAGCCAGAGAATCCCGCCAGGAAGCGAGGCCAGCATTCCTTTACCACCGGGACACGCATGCACGGTTGCGTACCCGAACGGGTGCGTGCTGCGAGCCGACTACGTCTGGATTAAGATCCACAAGAACGGTAAGATACATGGATATCCAAAGAGATATGGAGATTGATGTCCATGACCTTTGCAATTGTAAGCGGGAAACCGAGGATCCGACGCGGCCCGCACCCGATCAGCGACAGTCTCGGTGGCGCGCTGCAGGAAGCATTCGACTGCGAATCAGAAGATCTTACCCTGTACTGGAATGAGGTGGCCATACCACTCGAGTACAAATACGACGTCGCCATTATTGTGGACGACTTGCTTGAGATGCTGCAGCAACTTCTGGACGAGGAGGCCGGAGAATTCGAAGCGCGGTTCTTCTCGGATACTTTCAATTGCATTTGGCACATTCGCTGGAGCGGTGGAGTCGTCGACATTCGTCCGGTGTGGCTTGAGCTGCGGCACCGCATTTCTGATGCTGAAGAACTCCAGCGACCCATCGGTCTGCCAACGACTGAGTTTCTCAGACAATGGAAACCTGTCGTGCAGGCCACGGTTGTGGCGTTGCATGAATCTGGTGTCGAGGTCGACAACGCCGAGGAGATCAAGAAGCTGCGTCAGCTTGAGAGAGTAGCTGATGAGCTTGCTGCTCTGTGAATTGCCGAGACAAAGAACAAAGGGGCCACCCATTGGCTTCCCGCTCGTCGAGTCAAAGAAGCTCCCGTAGGCGATTCTTCCTTCGCACGAATGCCGGATGTCACCGGCTTCCGCCGGCACCGCGCGGTACGCGCCCCGGTGTTCGCGACGTTGGCGCTCGTGTCGCGCTGGGCACGCATAAGGCACCCATCTGCAGGACGAAATACGCAAGACCTCTATTCTGACTCATCGTGCCCTGTTTGGCCAAGAATTTGGGCAGGGCGAGGCTCGCATGGCCGGGCGTCGGCACGATCGGGGAGCCGAAAGCCCGTTGAAACGGGCTGGGGCGGTGAATGAGGGGGTTCGGGGGTGATCAACCGGCCGTAAACGGCCGGCCTGAAACCCGCCTACGGCGGGGAAGGCCCGTGAACGGGCCTGGGGCGGAGGGACGGGAGAAACGCAAAAACGCAAAAACGCAAAAAAAGCAGAAACCGAGGGGTGAGGGAACCGGGGGGTTCGGAGGGGGCGACACGAACCCGCCGTTGAAACGGCGGGCTGGTCTCGGGCGGGCCTACGGCCCTCATGCGGGGAAGGCGGAGAATGGGCGCTGCTCAAGAAGCAGTGGCATCACGCTCGGCGACTCGACGTTCCATTCATGAACGTG
>Ga0334890_1001007_pt1 | contig 42290 bp, 37 predicted proteins | sample GraSluR1_MG_3_FD_207220 | JGI IMG/M metagenome (GOLD analysis project Ga0334890, IMG submission 207220) | Sludge microbial communities from methane-producing bioreactor in Wageningen University, Netherlands - Granular Sludge_31_08-R1 | ecosystem: Engineered > Bioreactor > Anaerobic >... | reverse complement strand
TGAGAAGTATGATCAAAAGGAGATTGATAAGGTTGTTTCTGAGATAGTAAAAAGACTTAAGAAATATGCAGGTAAAGAGAATATTTCAGGTCATTTAGAGAATGATATCTTTGTATTCTACTATCAAGGAGATGTTAATAATGAATCAATCAATCAAGTCGCAAGAGAGTTGTCAGATTTGATTAATGAGCCATTGAAACTTGATAACTCACAGATTACTGCATCCATCGGTATAGCAATTTTCCCTTATGATGGTATTACCGCAGAGCAGTTATTGAAAAATGCAGAAATTGCCCTTTATGTAGCTAAGAAAGCTGGGAAAAATCGTTTTTCTTTATATTCACAGGACATGATTGAAAAAGAACAGTTCAATATAAATTACTATAAACAGATAAAAAGAGCAATCGAGAAAGATGAGTTTTTACTATATTATCAACCGATAATTGATGTTAGAACGGGAAGAATAATTGGTTTAGAATCTCTTTTAAGATGGCAACATCCGACAATGGGAGTGTTATCTCCAGGAAAGTTCTTAAATGTTATGGATTTAACAGGAGATATTACTTGGTTTGGAACTTGGGGTTTCGAGAAAGTTGCTTCGCAATATGATCAATGGATGAGAAGTGTAAAGGTTAGAGAGTTGTTTATTTCTATCAATTTAAGCCCAAAGCAACTCTATGTTGAAAATTTAGCTAGGCAGTTTTATAATATTACCATTAAGCATAATTTAAGCCCAGAGATGTTTTGTTTAGAGATTATCGATTATTATACGATAACAAGGAATCCTATTGCATTGACCAATTTAAAAGAGTTTAGAAAGTTTGGATTTAGGGTTGCTGTAGATGATATGGGTGATAATTATTCAGTTATTGCAGATATGAGTAAGATTAGCGCATCGATTTTTAAGTTGACGAGAACAAACCTACTAATGGTTATGGATAAGGATGAAAATGCTGCTAAGATTGAAAAGGTTATAATGACAGCTAAGCAGAATCAAAAAGTTGTTATTGCTGAGGGGATTGAGAACGAAACAATGATTAAAGCGATGGCTAGTTGGGATATTCGATTTATGCAAGGTTTCTATTTTTCACAGCCTTTAGCAGTTGCTGAAGTAGAAAAAATATTGAAGAAATCTCCGTGGAATATGTCTTCATTTAGCCATTTAATCAGATAAAAAGAACGATTCTCATCGTTCTTTTTTTGCGTTTATGAAAAGCTTTAGCAGTTCTTTAATCTTATAGTCGATCATTTTAAGGGTGTATGTTTTATTCATAGCTTTAGTTAATGAAACAGGTTCGTTAAGGATTGAGAATATAGATAGATTATCAATGTTAGTGTTTGAAATCGCTTGATAATCAACACTTCCTCCTAAAGCAATTACGTAAATATTGTATTTTGATGCAACAAATAACACGCCTGATAAAACCTTACCCATGAATGATTGATCATCGATTTTTCCTTCGCCTGTGATAATCAGATCCACATTCTTAACTCTTTCTTCGAAATTCATCGATTCTAAAATAATATCAATCCCTTGTCTTAGCGAGGCGTTTAAGTATACTCTTAAGGAATATCCTAACCCTCCAGCCGCACCACTGCCCTGGAGAAGTTGATAGTTATTAGGGATTATTTGAGTTGTTACATCATGAAAATTCATGAGTCCTTGATCTAAGTATAAGATTTCTTCTTGGTTAGCACCTTTTTGCTTACAAAATATTTTAGCTGCTCCGAGGTCACCAAATAGTGGATTTAAAACATCACAAACTATTTGGAAATTAGAGTTTTTTATTCTATGATCGAGATTTGTAATATCAATTCTTCTTATTAAATTAAGTGATTTTCCAATTGGACTTAGGGGAGTATCTTGATAGTCATAAAACCTTGCACCTAAAGCTTCAAGAAGGCCCATACCACAATCATTGGTGGCACTTCCTCCTATGCCAATGATAAAATCTCTTATACCTCGATTTAGTGCATCGAGAATTATTACGCCAATTCCATAACTAGTGGTTAGCATAGGATTTCTTTCTTTCTTGTTTAGAAGATTCAAACCAACTGTTTCAGCTGTTTCAATAACAGCTGTTTTGTTTTCGTGAATACCATAACTGACTTTTTTAGGTCTTAACAAGGGATCAAAGCTAGAGACTTTAACAATTCTTAGATTTTGAAATTCGGAAAAAGCATCTAATAAACCTTCACCCCCATCAGATAATGAGAATGTTAAGGTTTCTATGGTATTATCATAATTTTCTATTGATGACTTAATCTGTTTTGCTAATGTTTTAGAATCGACACTTCCTTTAAAAGAGTCCATACAGATTGCTATTTTCATTTTTTTTACCTCTTGTTTTTAATTTTATCACAACCATAAGAAAAAGGCTTTAGATATTAAGCCTTTTTAAACATTCCTTCTTTTAGAATCTTCATCGTTTCATCAACAACAAAATCAATTGTCGATTCATCGGATTCTTGATTAAAAACAATTTGAAGTCCTACAAAGTTTGAGATACCCATTAAAATATAAGCAACAGTTTCAAGGTCAATGTCCTCTCTTACTTCATCATTTTCAACAAAAGGTTTAAGTCTATTGGTATATGAAGAGGCAAATGATTGATAGTAGTCTCTAAATATTTCTTGATCAACAAACAATGATTCCCAAATAAGTTTGTAGGCTAGAGGGTCTTTTTTTACATACATAATAAATGCTTTTAGACCTGCTCTTTCGATGTCTTCTCGTTTTTCTAATCCCAAGGTAGCCTTATGAGCAGATTGACGAATATTGTACCGATATTCGTCAAGCAAATACATGTAAAGTGCAAGTTTACTGTCAAAATATATATAAAAAGTTCCAACTGCTACTTTAGCTTTTGAAATAATATCGTTTACTGAAGTTGAGTGATAACCAGTCTTTGCGAAGAGAAATTTACCAGCTCTAATTATTTTTTTAAAAGACTTGTGTCCGGTTTTAGTTTTTGGAAGTCTACATTCTAGTTTTTTCATTTCATCACCGCATTAATTTTAAATTAAAATATAAAAAAAAACAAGAGTTTTCACTAAATATTTTATATGAATAAAGTCTCATATACAAAGAGAGATTTCCTTAACCAATAAGAAAAGAGCCAAATTAAAACGTTTTTTACTGATAATTGGTTATTAACTGTATATTTAGGCGATGTGCTTTAAGTTACATTTTTTAAGAAAAATGATGAAAGCGCTTGACATTTAATGTGTTTTTTGATTATAATTGAATTGAAATATGAACTATTATTCATATTTGATAAATATATATAGGAGGCTTATTTTATGAGTGAAAAAGTTTTTATTGTCGGAGCAAAAAGAAGTCCTATAGGAGCTTTCTTGGGAACTTTGAAAGATGTCCATCCAGCGGATATGGGTTCTCAAGTATTAAAAGCGTTATTAAATGATGTAAAGGTTCCACTTGATAAGATTGATGAAGTTATTGTTGGTAATATTCTACCTGCTAACTTAGGTCAAGGAATTGCTAGACAGATATCTTTAAATGCAGGTGTTCCTGAATCAGTTCCAGCCTATTCTTTGAATATGGTTTGTGGAAGCGGAATGAAAGCAATTATCAATGCTTACACGGATATCTTGTCAGGTTTTGCTGATGTAGTTGTAGCTGGTGGAGTGGAGTCGATGTCTGGAGCTCCTTTTATGGTCTCAGGTAAGATTAGAAGCGGTAGTAAGATGGGTCATATGGAGTTTATTGATCATATGATAGGTGATGCTTTGACTGATGCTTTTGGTAATATGCATATGGGTATAACTGCTGAGAATATTGTTGATAAACACAATATTTCAAGAGAAGAGCAGGATGAGTTTGCTTATGTGTCACAACAAAAAGCAATTAAAGCAATCGATCAAGGAAAGTTTAAAGACGAGATTGTTCCAATTATTATCAAACAAAGAAAAGGCGAGATAGTTTTTGATACTGATGAATATCCTAATCGCTCGACTACTCCTGAGATTCTAGCTAAACTAAGACCGGCGTTTAAAAAGGATGGTTCTGTAACTGCTGGTAATTCTTCGGGAATCAACGATGGGGCTTCATTCGTTGTTATTGCAAGTGCTAAAGCTGTCAAAAAGTACAATCTTGAGGTTTTGGCTGAGGTGGTTGCTATAGGACAGGGCGGTGTGGATCCTAATTATATGGGTTTAGGGCCTGTTGTAGCGATTAGAAATTTGCTTGATCGTTATAATATGACATTATCAGAGATTGATTTATTTGAACTTAATGAAGCTTTTGCGGCACAATCTATAGGTGTGGTTAAAGAATTAGCATTAGAACATGGCATGAATGAAGATGAAATTATTAACAAGACGAATGTTAATGGTGGAGCGATAGCTCTTGGACATCCGGTTGGAGTTTCTGGAAATAGGATTGTTGTGACACTTTTGCATGAAATGATAAAAAGAGATTTTTCAACAGGATTAGCAAGTCTTTGTATTGGTGGCGGTATGGGTAGCGCTATTGTAATAAAGAGAAAGTGAGGTTGTTAAGATGAGATTAAAGGATAAAGTCGCTGTTGTTACTGGCGGAGCTAAAGGAATAGGTGAAGAAATAGCAAAAGCATTTGCTGTTGAAGGAGCAAAGGTAATTGCTGTTGATATGGGCGAGATGACCTATGAGGCGGAAAATGTTGAGTTTTATCAACTCAATGTAACAGATGTTTCTGGATGTCAGAAGTTCTTTGATGAGATGATTGAAAAATATCAGCATATCGATATTTTGGTCAATAATGCAGGAATTACTAGAGATTCGATGACGAGAAAAATGACTGATGAGCAATGGAATTTGGTATTGGATGTAAACTTGAAGGGTGTTTTTAACTTAGTTAGACATATTGGACCACAGATGGAAGCGAATGGTGGGGGTTCAATCATCAATATTTCTTCAGTAGTTGGGGTATATGGAAATATCGGGCAAGCGAATTATGCAGCTACTAAGGCTGGTGTTATTGGTTTGACAATGACTTGGGCTAAAGAGTTTGCTAGAAAAGGTGTTCCTGTAAGAGTTAATGCGATAGCACCGGGATATGTAATGACTGATATTTTAAAAACAGTACCACAGGATTTATTAGATAAATTTGCTAGTATGACAATGCTTAAACGCTTAGGACAACCAGAAGAAATAGCAAGAGTTGCTCTGTTTTTAGCTAGTGATGATTCTTCTTATATTACTGGACAAACGATTCAAGCTGATGGTGGTATGAGGTTATAAAAAATTTCAACTGGAAAGATGTGATTTTATGAGAAAACCAACAGTTGGCATTGTTGGAACAGGAATTTATATCCCCCAAAATTTCATATATGCTAAAGAAATTAGTGAGAGAACTAATGGTGTCTGGACAGAAGCAGCTGTGATTGAAAAATTAGGAATTAAGAAGAAGTCTCTTCCGCAAGAAGAAGATGGAACCCAAGAAATGGGTGTTAAAGCTGCATTAGATGCATTGAAAAACACAGGAGTCAATCCACTGGATTTAGATGTAATTATCTGTGTTGGGGAAGAATGGAAGGAATATCCTTTAACTACATCCGCTTTATACATTCAAGATAAAATCAAAGCCACAAAAGCTTGGGGAATCGATGTTGCAAATCGTTGTTGCACTACGGTCTCAGCTATGAAAATGGCTAAGGATATGTTGATAGCTGATGATGAGATTAATTTGATTATGGTTGTTGGTGGGTATCGAAACGGAGATTTTGTCGACTATTCTGATAAAGACATGTCGATGATGTACAATTTAGGAGCGGGTGCAGGTGCTATCATCCTAAAAAAGAATTATGATAAAAATCTATTGTTAGGCTCACATATTATAGCAGATGGTTCTTTATCAAGAACCGCAGGTGTAGAAATCGGAGGCACTATCAATCCGATAACCAAAGAGAATTTGGATATCGCTTATAAATCATTGCGATTAATGGATGCAAAAAAGATGAAGGATAGACTAAATGATGTATCGATGGTCAATTGGTTTGAATGTATTGACAAGGCTTTAGAGAAATCGCAGTTGAGTAGAGAAGACATAGATTATTTAGCGATATTGCATATTAAAAAGTCAGGTCATTTAGCAATGCTTGAAGAATTGGGTTTAAAGGAAGAACAGAGTATCTACCTAGATGAATTCGGTCATATCGGTCAAATAGATCAGATTCTTTCATTACATCTTGCCTTAAAGAAAAATAAAGTAAAACCAGGTAGTGTTATTTGTATGATTGCTGCTGGAATCGGATATGTTTGGGCAGCTAATATTATTAAGTGGGGGTAGAATATGATTGAGAAAAGAGGGGTATTATGTCATTTTCAGTTTTGATTAGAATTTTCTTTAATAGTTTACTCTTGGGTTCAATTGTTGCACTTGCCACTTTAGGAATAGTTTTGATTTTTAGAACATCTAAAGCTACAAATTTTGCTCAAGGTTCAATAGGAACCATGAATGCGTATATAGCAGCATATTTTACAATGACAAAAGGTTATAACTGGTTTTTAGCTGTTTTTATAGCGATGATTACTGCGTTTTTAACAGGAATTGTTATTGATAAATTATTTATTAGGCCAGCAAAAAAAGCTAATATTGTTGGAAAGCAAATTCTTACTTTTGGAATCATTATGATTTTATCAGGAATTATGAATTCCGAACGAGGGATTCTAAGAGAGTTATTTCCATCGGTGCCAATCAGACCAGATTCTTTGTTTGAAATAACAAATCAGATATCGATATTTGGAGCTAATGTCGAAATCAATACTATCTTTGTTTTTTCCGTAACATTTGTCTTGTTAGCGATAGTTTTTTGGTTTATCCAAAAGACTAAATGGGGGTTAGCCACTAGAGTAACAGCCTCTAATGAAGAAACAGCTAGAATGATGGGAGTTCCTACAAAAACAGTTACAATGTTTTCTTGGGCTTTTGCAGCAATGCTAGGAGCATTAGCGGGAATTTTTCTTTCATCAAGAGTTGCGATGGATCCGTTACTTTTAATCGGTGTACAAGTAAGTGCATTTTTTGCAGGAGTTTTTGGAGGTTTTGCAACATTCTATGGTCCGGTTATTGCTGCTTATTTAATTGGATTTTTGATTAATTTATCGAGTTATTATGCTATTACGGAACTAAAAACAGATGCTTTATATGCTGAAGTTTTCGTTTATTTTATGATTTTGGTAGTTTTATATTTTAAACCCTACGGACTTTTCGGTAAAAAACCGATCAGAAAGGTATAGGTGATTTTGATGGAAAAGAGTAAATTCTTGACAAAGACTAAAACAGTCTTAACTAAAGTATTACATGTTTTATCAAAAATTAAATCTATGCCACAAGTTCATTTTATCTTAGTTGGAGTTTTCTTGCTTTATGTAGGTAGGAATATAGCTAACGGACCTACACCACCAAGTCTTAACTTTATGGCAGAAGTATTGATTTTTACAGTAGCTGCATTGGGCTTGAACTTATTGTTAGGTTATAGTGGGTTAGTATCGCTTAGCACAGCTGCATTTATTGGTGTTACAACTAATGGTATCAATATATTAATTAAAACATTTGAGTTTAGTTTTATATCAGCTGCATTAACAATGCTGATAATCTCAGCATTGTTTGGATTAATTATTGGGGTGTTATCCTTGCAAATGGAGGGGATTTATCTTGCAATAGCAACGCTTTTTGTCGGGTATATAATCATTCAATTATTTACTGCTGCCGCAATATTTAATAATGGTAACTCAGTAAGAATTGGTGCGGTAAACTTTTTTGGAGAAAAGGTATATAACACACTTTTGATTGCCGATAGAATAGTTTTATATAATATTGTCGTTGTTTGTTTAATTATTGCTTTTATTATTACTTATAACATAGTTAGCAGTCCCTCTGGCAGGGCTTTGATGGCTATTAGCAGGTCTTTGCATGCAGCTGAAGCGATGGGAATTAGGGTTAAGAAGTATCGTTTAATGGCTTTTGTAATCGCAACGATGTTTGCTTCCTTTGCAGGCATCTTGCATTCAATCTATTTTCAAACAACTGGTACTGCAGATAAATGGGGGTTGAATGCATCATTGATTATCTTGGCTATAGTTGTAATCGGTGGAATGAAGTCGATACTTGGAATGTTTCTTGGATCATTCATTATTATTGGTATTCCAGCGTTTTACTTACGAGAGATTGAATGGTTCAAGGGAATGGATTATTTGTTAACAGGTGTTTTGTTAGTGTTAGTGGTAATCTTCTATCCTTATGGTTCTGCTCATATCGTATATGATATCAAAAAGCTTTATTACAAGTTAAAAATTAAAATCAAACAGAGGCTGGTGAAGAAGAATGACTAGTACACCGATTCTTGAGATTAAAAATCTCTCACTTCACTTTGGTGGCCTTAAGGCTGTTGATGACCTTAGTTTCTCAGTTAATGAAGGAGAGATTGTAGCATTAATTGGGCCTAATGGTGCAGGTAAAACTACTGTTTTTAATTGTGTTACTCAATTTTATGATCATTATAAAGGGGATATCATCTACCATGATTCTGATGGAAATCAAGTTGATTTGCGGAAGTTAAGTGTAACAAAGATAGTTCATAAGAATATTGCTAGAACATTTCAAAATATTGAACTTATACCTGACTTATCTATTATTGACAATGTTTTGATCGGAGCTCATAAATATATAAAAACATCAATTTTTGAGCATATTATCAAATCTCCAAGAATGATAAAACAGGAGAAAGAGTTATTGAAAAAGGCAGTTGAGATTTTAGATTTCTTAAAGATATCTCATCTTAAAGATGCCTTTGCTTTTGGCCTGCCTTATGGAATTTTGAAGAAAATTGAATTGGCAAGAGCACTGATTACAAATCCGAGACTGTTAATTCTTGATGAACCAGCAGCAGGTTTAAATGAGCAAGAGACAGAAGAGTTGTCAAATATCATTCGAAGGCTGAAAACAGAAAGAAAGATAACAATTCTTTTGATTGAACATGATATGAGTTTTGTTATGAGTATGAGTGATCATGTCTGCGCAATTAGTTTTGGGAAATTCTTGGCATATGATAAGCCAGGAATCATTAAAAAACATCCGTTAGTTCAAGAAGCTTACCTTGGAAAGGATGAATGATTATGGATAATATATTAAAAACCGAAAATCTTCATGTTAACTATGGAGGGATTATTGCTTTAAGAGGTGTTAGCATTAATGTTCCTAAGGGAAATATAGTAGCTATCTTAGGTGCTAATGGCGCCGGTAAAACAACTCTTCTTAGAACGATTTCTAATGCTGTTTCTAGTTCTGAAGGCAAAGTTATCTATGAAGGTAAAGATATTACCAAAAAACCGATGGAAAAGATTGTTAAAGATGGTATTTCTCATGTGCCAGAAGGAAGAAGGATTTTTGGAGATTTGACAGTTTTTGAAAATCTAAAAATCGGTGGTTTCACAGTTGATAAGACAATAATAAATTGGTTAGAGGTAGAAGAAGAAGCAAAGACAAAAAGATTGCTACAGCTCTATGAGAAAAGTAAAAATGAGTTAGAAGATTTTGAAGTAGTATTAAGCAAGAAAGAAACTTTCTTACAGAATCTAGCGAATGTTTATAAGTTGTTTCCAGTACTTAAAGAGAGAAAGAAACAAGTTGCTTCAACTTTATCTGGTGGAGAAATGCAGATGCTAGCAATTGCGAGAGCTTTAATGGGTAGCCCAAAACTTTTAATTCTTGATGAGCCATCCTTAGGGCTAGCACCTCTTATTATCAAAGATATTTTTGAGATTATTAAAAAACTTAAAGATTTAGGTATTTCGATATTGATTGTGGAGCAGAACGCTTTGCAGACCTTGAAAATAGCAGATTATGCTTATATTCTTCAAGTTGGCAAAGTTGTTCGTGAGGGAAAAGCAGAAATATTAATAAATGATAAAGAATTGATTGAAGCATATTTAGGGTAATTATTCTGGATAACAGAAATTACATATATAAAAAAAGGAAAAGGAGAATTTATATGAAAAAGTTTTTGATTTTAGCAGCAATGTTTACTTTAGCTATTACATTTATTGCCTGTGATAGCACAACAGAAACAACAGCAACAACAGCAACAACAGAACCAGTATTAGTTCACTCACAAGGTGTTACTGATACACAGATAGTCATCGGTAATACAGCAGTTACAGGTGGAGCTTTAGGTTTTGTTGGAGCACCATTTAAGGCTGGTATGGAAGCTTACATTAACATGGTAAACCGTGATGGTGGAGTATTGAATGGTCGTTTAATCAGACTTGTTCACTACAGTGACAACTTTGATGGAGAACAGGGTATGACTTATACTCAACGCTTGGTTGAAGTTGATAAAGTTTTCGCGATGGTAGGGCACTTTGGTACACCTACTGTTTCTCAGACTGCAGAGTATTTAGATACTCTAGGGGTTCCTAGAGTTTATTATGGAACTGGTACATCGTTAGTTTATAATGAAAGTGCTACTGGAAATGAAAAAGCAAGTTTCCCAGTTCAACCTGTTTATGAGTATGAAGGAAAACTTATGGGTGCACGTGCAGTTGATACTTTCGAAGCAGAAAAGATTGGTTTAATCTATACTGCAAATGAAAATGGTTTTGAAATCAAAACTGGTTTAGAAGCAGTGGCGGCTACTTTGGGTGTTGAAGTTGTTTCTGCTCAAGTTGCAGGTTCTGATTATGCTGCAGCAGCATTAGCGATTCATAATGAAGATGTTGATGTAATTGTTCTAGGTATGAACCAATGGGCAGTTCAAGCAGCTTTATTCCAATTGTTAGCAGTAGGAAATACAAAACCAGCATTGATTAGCTATGTTGGTGCAGATGCATCAGTTATAGAAGCAGTAAAACCAGTATTAGCTCAATTTGATGTATATGCAAATGCATGGGTAAATACTATTGATGAAGAAGGCGATATCACAGATGAGTTTGCATTATATCAAACAGAGATAGTATTATCTCATCCAGAGTATATCAACAATTCATTTGCTATTGCTGGATGGATTGCAGCAATGGTATTTGTTGAAGGCTTGAAGAGAATGGATGCTGATGAAGCGGTTACTTGGGAAAACTTTATTGAAGCTATGGAAAGCAGTGAGTTTGTTTACAATTTAGGTAGCCCACTTGATTTTAGAAATGGACAACGTACAGGAACTCAAATTTTATCATTATTAAAAATGGAAGTTGTTGAAGATGTAGCTTTCTTCTCAATCTCTGAAGGTATGGAATCAGTTGATGACATTTTAGCTCGTCATACAAGCTAATAATAGAATCAATAGACTAAAACAAATTTTACTTTATTGTTTATACTTTGACTTTGGATTAGGGAGAGGAAATCTCTCCCTGCTATCCAAGGGTATGAAAAGAGGAAAAAAATGAAGAATCCAAAATATGTCGATATCATGGAAATTATCGATCTTGTTAAGAGTGACTCGCAGATAATTGTAGGCTCAGCAGCAGCTGAACCACAAGAGTTTATGACTAATTTGCATAAAGCTGGAGAGCGAGTGAAGAATGTTACAGTTACTAATTGTTTGCCGTTTGTAAACTCTGATTTTTTTATGGAAGAAAAATGGCGAGACAGTTTCTTTTTAGATGGTTGGTTTTATACAGCTGTCTTGAGAAAAATGCATGAACATGGGAATATATCGTTTATACCTAATAACCTCCATTTTGCTGGGACTAAACGTTTAGATTATAGAGATTGTGATATCTTTGTCACTGCGGCTACCATGCCAGATAAACACGGGTATGTTTCTTTGTCTCTATCAAATATATATGAAAAAGAGATTCTAGAAAGAGCGAAGATTGTTGTTTTGGAAGTGAATGAGAATTTTCCAACAACTTATGGTGATACTGAGGTTCATATCTCAGATGTTGATTATTTGGTTAGAGCAAATTACCAACCACCAACTTTACCAGATGTAGAACCAAATGAGAAGGACACGATTATTGGTAAACTTATTGCAGATAAGATCTATGACGGGGATACCATTCAATTAGGTATCGGAGGGATACCTAATGCTGTAGCTAAGGCTTTGGTTACAAAAAAAGACTTAGGAATTCATACTGAGATGTTCACAAGCGGAATGATTGATTTAATTGAATCAGGGGCAGCTAATGGTAAGATGAAGACCTTGCATAAGGGTAAACATGTTTGTTGTTTTGCTTTAGGGAATAAGAAATTATATGATTACATTGATCAAAATCCGGCTGTAATGGTTTTAAGAGGTTCTTATGTCAATAACCCCAGTGTTATTGCTTTGAACGATAATCAGGTTTCAATCAATTCTACTTTAGAAGTAGATTTGACCGGTCAATGTGCATCAGAATCGATCGGAACGGTTCATTTCAGTGGTACAGGAGGACAAAGCGATACAGCTGTTGGGGCTCAGAAAGCTAAAAACGGTAGATCTTTTATTTCTCTTTATTCTACAGCTTTGGTAAGAAACAAAGAAACAGGTGAAAGAGAAGAAGTATCGAAGATAGTACCAACTCTTAAACCAGGTGCAGCTGTCTCTTTATCAAGGAATGATGTTGATTATGTGGTTACTGAGTATGGTATTGTTAGACTGAGAGGAACTAATATCCGTGAACGGGCAAAGCTTTTAATTAGTATCGCTCATCCAAAGTTTAGAGAACAATTATATAAGGATGCGCTTGAAGCAGGGTTTATCCATGAGCACTTTTAAATATCATGATAAATCAATATTTTATGAAGTGACTGGCAATGATGACGCTCCTAAATTATTGATATTAAATGGCATTATGATGTCTACTAATTCTTGGTTACCTTTTCTTGATACTTTAAATCAACACTTTCAATTGATTAGATTAGATTTTTTAGATCAAGGACAATCTGATAAGATGACTGAAGAATATAATCAAGATTTGCAAGTTGATGTTATAAGAGTACTATTAGGACACTTAAATATTGACAAAGTGAATATCGCAGGTATATCTTATGGCGGTGAAGTGGCTTTGCTGTTTGCCTGTGCTTATCCAGAGTATGTAAATAGATTGATCTTATTTAATTCTTCTGCATATACAAATCCTTGGCTTAAAGATATTGGTGAGGCTTGGATACAAGCTGGAAAAACAAGAAATGGGAAACTCTATTATAATACTACAATTCCAGTTATATATTCTGAGGAGTATTATGAAAAGAGATATGCTTGGATGAAGAATCGAGAAAAACTCTTGGTTCCAATATTCTCAAATCCGATTTTTCTTGATGCTATGGAGAGACTTACTAAAAGCGCTGAGAGTTTTGATGTTAGAGAAAAATTAGACGAGTTAATAAAACCGGTCTTGATTGTAACTGCTGAAGCAGATGGTTTGACTCCTAAAAAGGATCAAGAATATCTACATAAGAATATCAAAAATTCAAAATGGGTTATCATACCAAATACAGGTCATGCATCAATGTATGAAAACCCAGCAATATTTACAACCTTGATTACTGGTTTTTTCTTAATTAAGGATATAGATTATAATATATAAAAGGTAGGTTAATATGGAAAAGAAATTTGTAATATTAAATAATAATGAAAAGATTGCTTATTTAGAACAAGGACATGGAGAAAAAGTATTGATTTTAATTCACGGCAATTTTTCTTCCTCTCTTTATTACAAACCATTGTTGGAATTGTTGCCTTTAGATATTCATACCTTTGCACTCGATTTAAGAGGATTTGGAGACTCTAGTTATAATGAAAGAGTAATGTCTTTAAAAGATCTAGCTAAAGACATTAAATTGTTTATGGAATCCCAAAACATTAAAAAAGCTAATATCGTGGGTTGGTCTTTAGGTGGAGGAGTTGTTATGGAGTTTGCAGCAGCCTATCCAGATTTAACAGAAAAACTGATTTTGATTAATTCAACTACTCATAAAGGCTATCCAGTCTTTAAGAAAAATGAGTCAGGGCAACCAATTATCGGACAGGTTTATTCGACTAGAGAAGAGATGGCAAAAGATCCAATCCAAGTTAAACCGGTTTTGGATGCTTTAAACAATAAGAATTTTGATTTCATGAAGTATATCTTTGATATCACTATCTACACTTATAAAAAACCAAATGAAGAAGATAATAAATTATATATCGATGAAACTTTGAAACAAAGAAATCTAGTTGATGTTGATTTTGCTTTAGCTAGTCAAAACATGGGACAATCTCATAATTTATATTCAGCAGGTGAGAATACGATTTCTTATATCTCATGTCCAGTGCTGCACTTCTGGGGGACTTATGATATAACAGTTCCTGAAAGTTTGGTTCTAGATAATGTTAATGCTTTAGAAGATCAGTCAACATATATTAAATTTGATGAGTGTGGACACTCACCATTAGTAGATAAACCAGAAGAATTAACTGCATCAATTATTGATTTTATTAAATAGTTTATTATAATTTTTCCTTCTTTTCTAAATAGAAACGCTCAAAAATATGCTAAATATGGGCGTTTCTATGGAAAAGATAAAAAAAATTAAAAAAAATGAAACAAAGTTCTTGACAAAGAAACTTGACTGTTATATAATGTAACCGTAAATAGCAAAGCTAGCGAAAGCTAGTGACGCAAAGCTATAGGGCCTTCGCAAGATGGTAGCCAGTTGCCGTTATCTTTTAAGATGAGGGCATTTTTTATTTCTTAGGATATTTGTATATTCTAAAGGTAAGAAATGCGACACTCTCAAGGTGATGGCTTTTTTATTTAAAAAGGTCGTCATGGGTAAAGAATGGGGGGATTGCATTGCGGTATGAGCCAAAAAGTTAAATTAGCTGAACGCATTGTATACGCATCAAAAGCAACTAGGATTGCTAGAGCTAGTCGACTTGGCATTGTCGTAAGTGCAATTTTAACCTTTCTAATCTTTGCGATATCATATTATGGTCAAGTGGTCGGTAATTTTACATTCAGCGTAGACAGACTAGCACAGAATGCTTTCATAACATTGTACGATGATGCTGAAATCAAGAACTACTCATCAAGACTAATTGCAGCCAGAGTAGATAACGCAGATGGAATGACAGGTTTATGTGGAACAGAATTTTCTTACTTTCCGATAGGACATGAAGTCTGTATTCCAAGTGATGAAGAAATTGGTTCAGTTGACGGATCAAACAATGGAGCATCTTACATAGCTTATACATTTTATGTAGAGAATGCTGGTGACTTAGTAGTTGATTTGAATGCGACAGTGAACATAATTTCGGCCTCTAAAGGCGCTGAAGAAGCGTTGCGAGTAAGAGTGATATTCGATGGTCAAAGCACAACTTATGCTAAACCACAATCTCCTAAGGGCGAATCGCCTGGAGAATTGGAACCTCTTACAGAAGCGTTTTATAGCATCGACAAGGTAATGTATCAAGAGTTCAACGGATTTCTACCAAAAGATGTAATAAAGGTTACAATAATCATTTGGTACGAAGGAGAAGACGCCGATCACACAATTAACTTGTGGGGCGGTGGAGTCAAGTTAGACATGCAGTTTTCAATCGGCCGTGTCTATACTGAAGACGAAACAGCTTAGTTATTACATGAAAAATCTAAAATAAAAAAAATCTAAGGAGAAAAAATTATGAAAAGTTTAAGAAACAAAGTTATTTTATCAGGTATCGTATTAGTATTCGCGTTTATCGCAACAATCGGATCAACGTTCGCATGGTTTACAGTTAGCCAAACAGTAGCAGTACAAGAAATGCAACTTAATGTTTCAGCTGAAGACAACCTACTTATTTTAGTAGATAATGGATACAATTCTTTAAGTACTCAAGTTACCACAATTGAGAATTATAAAACTTCTTTAACTTTAGCAGAAATTACTGCAGCTGGAACAGCTTATGAAAACTTAACTAGTTACAGATTATTACCAGTTACAGCATTAAATTCAGCTTATAATACAGTTGATGGAAAAAATCTTGGTGTTTTAGAAGCATTAACAGATTATGATAGATCAGTAACTGCAGCTGTAGCAAATAATGCTACGACAGGACATTTTATCGAGTTAAAATTTTGGTTATATTCACAATCTACTCTTGCTAAACAAATTCAATTAAGCAATGTATCAATTACTAGTTCAGAGACAGACCCTGAGTTGGTATTAGTAGAAGATGCAGTAAGATTAGCTGTTTTCACTGATACATCAGATGCATTCATTTTTGGGAATGATACTGATTTTGGATTTGGATTCCTACCTGGACAAGAAGGTCATTCATCAGTTGTCACACCAACAGACACAGATTTCAATAATTTATTTGAAAGAACAACTCCAATACTCGACGGTTTAGGTGGTAATTTACTAACATCAATCACAGGGGCAGATAGAGTTAAAAATTTAGCTAACGAATCAACTACACCAACTGACTTATTTGAGTTACCATCACAGACTCCTACTTTAGTGACAATAAGAATTTTTATTGAAGGATGGGATGCTCAAGCTAAAAACAATATCGTTAGCGCTCAATTCGAAATAGTATTAGGGTTTAAATTTAAACAAGCATAATTATTAAATAAGTTTAAATACAATAATTGACATAACTTAGGGTTCTTCCCTAAGTTATGTTACCTTAAGGGGTAAAAACCTATTAAAATCATGTTAAATCGCTGAATTTAATGAAAAAATGTAAATTTTTACCATCAATTCACAAATACTTGATGAAAAAAAACATTAATTACTATATAATAATACAGAGTATATTATTATTGGTAATTAAGGAGTGAAATTAATGGAAAACGTTAAGAAAGAGAACAAAACTTTAAAAAAAGCATTAAACATTCTGTTTTACGTTGTTATAGTAATAGTGTTTGTTTATGCGATGTTTGCTTTATTTTCTCAGAAAGAAGATAATTCGATTAACTTCCTTGGGATTTCATCGATGTCTGTTCAGTCAGACTCAATGTTTCCAACTTTTAAAGAGGGAGATTTAATCTTTATTAAAACGGATTTTGACGTCAATGATCTTGTAAAAGGTGACGTTATTACTTATCGAGATTCCCTCATTACTAGTGAAGGGTTAGTAGAGTTTTATAATACCCATAGAATTGACGAAGTAGTTGATACTGGCGGTTTGAAAAGATTTATCACTAAAGGTGATAACAATCTTACAATTGATGCAAGACAGATTACCTCTGCAGAAATCTATGGTGTATGGACTGGAAGAACTTGGGCTGGCTTTGGTAGCTTTGCTGATGGTGCGACTGATTTCTTAAAATCAAGTTTAGGATTTTTCCTATTTATAGTTGTACCGTGTTTGGCTTTGTTAGTTTACGAAGTTGTTAAATTTATGAAAGTTTATTCAGAGTATAACGTTCATAAGCATACCCAAGATCGCGTTAAAATGCAAGAAGAAGCTTTAGCAGTTGCTAAGGCTCAGTTAGAGGCGGAAGCTAAGTTAAGAGCAGAACAAGAAAAACAAGAAGAATAAACAGCTTTTACCTTAACTTCTTTAGGGGGTTACTTCAATGAATGAGTTTTCAAGATTCTATGTTGAGCTGTTTAAATATTTTTGGCAGGATATAGCGTTTTTCTTTAGGGAAGCACTATGGAATGACATTATAAAGAAATTTTTCGAGAATTTGATATCATATTACGAATTACTAATGGTAGAATCATTTGATTTTACCGTTTTGTCGTGGATTATGGTCGCAATAGTGTTTATTCTAAATACTTCCTTGATAATTTTCCTAATAATTAGATTTGTGATTTGGTTTAAGAAATTTGCTTCTTTTAGAAGAATTGAAATAGAGAAGAATGAACTCATTGAAGAAATCGCTAAGTTAAATGAAAAAGTAATTGAATTAGCAGATGAAAAAAATCAAATATTGGCTTTGAAAGTCTCTCAATTAGGTATCAATGCAAGAACTGGTCAACCAGAAAGGCAAGTGATTACTGGTAGTGGAATAGCCCCAGAAAATAGACTTCAACCTGCATACAATCAAGCTGGCTATGGTGGCGGATATAGTTCAGGGCAAGATAGTTATGATTCACAACCATCACAATCACAACCGCAATCTTCATCTGTTCCATCGAGATTTGTAAAGTTAATCCAAGTTGATAAAGAGTACTCGGGTAAAGATACCCATATATATATGGAAGATGAAGACTATCTTTCACTTCCAGAACTTGTGACAAGATTTGTTAATTTTGCTGCTGGAAAACTAAAACTATACTACACTCCTAAAATGATTTCTTTATTTTTTGCAGGTATGGCTGCTACTAAAGTTATTATCCTTGAAGGGATATCTGGTACTGGTAAAACTTCGCTTCCTTATGCAATGGCAAAGTTTTTTGATAATAATGCTGCGATGATTTCAGTTCAACCTTCTTGGAGAGATAGAGCGGAAATTTTAGGTTATCTAAATGAGTTCACTAAAAGATTTAATGAAACTGACTTTCTAAAAGCTTTATATGAGTCAATTTATCGAAAAGATGTTAATTTTATTGTTTTGGATGAGTTGAATCTAGCAAGAATTGAGTATTATTTTGCAGAGTTCTTGTCTATCATGGAAATGCCTGATCCAAATGAATGGAAGATTGATTTAGTTCCTGATTCAAAACCCAATGATCCATTGAAATTAATCAATGGTAAGATAACTGTTCCAAGAAACCTTTGGTTTGTTGGTACAGCTAACCGTGATGATTCCACTTTTACAATTACGGATAAGGTTTATGATAGAGCAATTGCTTTGGAATTTGATAGTAAAGGTGAATATTTCCAAGCACCTGAAACAGAACCTGTTCACATGTCAAACGCATATTTACAAGAGTTGTTTGATGAAGCTTTTTATAAATATCCAGTAAGCGAAGAAATTTTAGAGAAGTTTAAAGTTTTGGATAAGTATATTCAAACAAACTTTAAGATTGCTTTTGGTAACAGAATTATGTCACAAGTTCACAAATTTGTGCCTGTCTATGTTGCAACTGGTGGTACCGAAGAAGATGGATTAGATTATATCTTCGCTTATAAAATCTTAAGAAAATTTGAGAGTTTAAATCTTGCTTTCTTGCAAAATGAACTAAGTGATTTAATCGTTCAAATTAAAAAGATATTCGGAAAGAATAGTTTCGAGGAATCAGTTAATTTTATTAAAAATCTGCAAAAACTAGTTTAGGGGGCCAACTATGAAAGAAGGAACCGCTAAACGATATTATAAAAAAATAAAAACTACTTTTGACGGTGTAAACAAGGTTGATGATTTTGCTAAACAATTTCTCAACCTTTTGGCAAGCGCAGATGTAGAATTATATCAAAAAGAACGACGAGAAAGAAGAGTATTTGATGATACCTGGATGACTGCAGTTGAAGATATCATTCCTATCTTAGACAAGTTAACTAGAAAACCAGGAGAGAGTCTTGAAAAAGTATATCAAATTGTTCCTGTTGAAAGAGCAAAGAAGATTGATTCAGATACAGTTAGACATTTAGCAGCGAACACGCAATTGATTAAATCGGTTGACAGGTCGGGAAATGTTATTCCGTCGAAAGTATTAACCTCCTATTTAGAGTCAGACTTAGGAACATATGAGAATCGCTTTTTAGCTTCTTTGGTCAACAAACTCTATACTTTTGTTGAACTTAGATATGATTTAATCGTTAAGAAGATGCATACTGAATATGTTAATTTCTTAAAAGTTAAATCGGAACTTGAGTTTAGAGAAGCGATAATCGATTATGACATCACTTTTCAGATTCATCAAAACATGGAAGATGATGAAATAGGTATTAAGAATCAAGAATTATTGGATAGAATGGTTGAGGTAAGAGAAGCGATTACTAATTACAAACTATCTAATTATATGAAAGCAATGGCGGCTTTTCCTCCCGTAAGAGCACCAATCATGAAAACTAATGTGATATTGAAAAACGTTGATTTTCAGAAGTGCTATGATCTATGGGTTTTGCTTGACCAAGTTGATAGGATTGGTTATGAAGTAGATGTTTTAGATCGTGATGTTAAGTTCGATGATGAATATTTAAGACAGATTGAGAATTCTCTGATGGTTTTATATGCTACTGTAGCAAACAACCAAGTGGATGAATTTGCTCTATCTCATGATCAACCATTTGACTTTAGAAAGAGTAAAAAAGCTAAGGTTTTAACGAAAATTGATGAAGATGAATATCTAGAAGCAGGGGCTTACCTTTTAAAAGATCAGAGTTTAAATCAATACTTTCTTGATCAAATTAGGCGAGATAATGTCCAAAGATTCAATACTTTAATTGAAGCAGGAATTCCTGAAGAGGAAAGCATCAAGATTATTCATAGTAAATTATTAGCGATAGCTGATGGAGCCTTTGAAGATTTTATCAGGTATACCTATAAACCACAACTAGAAAAGACAATTGAGAATAAGATTAAACTTCAAAATGAGATTCTCAAGGTTTATCGTGATATCGAAAAAGCAAAACGTGATAATTTAAAAGACTTAACTACTTATAAAGCTTTAGCTATGCTTGAACTAAAGAACTACCGAGAAGAACTTAAAGCTAAAGAAGCTGAAGAAAAGGCTAAGAAAGATGCTGAAATCGCTGAACAAAAGCGAATAAAATTGGAAGAAGAAAAAGCAAGAGCTTTGGAAAAATTAGCGAAAAAGCGTAAAATAGAAGCAGCTCAGAAAATTCTTGATGATGCAGAAAAAGAACGAAAAGAAAAGGAAAAAGCTACTAAAACAAAAAAACAATAATAGAAGAGGTGATGCATATGAAAAAGAGACTATCACTATCAATTATGGCATTGATAGGGTCTATACTTTTGTTTGTTATCACCTCTTTTGCTTGGTTTGCAGTATCAGAAATAGTTAATATCGGCGGCTTTAACAATCAAGTAAAAGATATTAATTATGATTTTGAACTTTACGTTTCAACTGATGGCATAAACTATAGTTTAGTAGAAGAGATTGATTTTCAGTTAAAGATGCCTGGAGATATGGTTTACTACCGGGTTGATGTAACCAATAACAATAACCAAAGCATGACTTCTAGGATATCCTTATATGGTTTTAATGATCTTCTATCAGATGTTTTAGGTGATGATACCAATTTACTAGCTGGGAGAAGTTTGGTTGATGTGACAATTTTAAATGCTTATAATACTGTGAATACTGATATCATCGAAGATTCATTGATAGGTGATCTGATTGGCTCTGATGCTAAAGCAACAGCTAGTCTTATCCTAAATCAAAGCATGATTGTAGAGCCTAATCAAACTGAGTCATTGTACTTTACTTTGCTTTTTTCTGGCACTGCAGGAAATGATTATCAGAATTTAGCTTTATCGATTGATCATTTAATTGTTCAGTCTTCGCTGGTGTAGGTGATATGATGAGAAAAAGAATTCTTTTGATTGGATTAATAGTATTATTTATAGGTTCATTAGGCTTTTTAGTGAGCCTTACTTTTGGATGGATTTCTTTTACAAATACAGCATCTGGTGGTGTTGTTTCTGTTGGTGATTTGCGTTTTGTAAAGAATGGAGATTTTATCAGTTCAAGTGAAATTATTTATCCAGGCAAAGAGTTGTTAGATAGTGATATTTCTTTGGTAAATCAATCAACTATTGATTCTCAATTAAGAGTTAAGATTGAATATACAAAGATCACTTACTCGGAACCGTTATTAATTGAGACAGTAGTTCTTAGTGATAGTTTAGAAGAACATCTAATAGTAGGTTTTGTTAGCGGGTTTGTTTTTGATGGTGACTATTGGTATTATGATGGATTAAGTGGAGTTATTGAAGCTGATTCTGGACTTAAGACATTGATAACATCCATAAAATATAATGGCTTTTATGCAGGAATTGATTATGCAGGACAACAGGTTAATGTTTCTATTGTAATTGAGGTTAAGCAAAGTGATAATGTTTCATGGGCTGAGTTGACGACTTATGACTTTTCAACTGGTTATCCTGAATAATCAAGAGGTGAATGATGAAGTTCAAGAAAATGATTTTTAATGTTCTACCAATAGTTTTGGTTGGATTTGCAATGATATTGATATTTCAATTAGGTATATCATTAAAAAATAATGAGATACCTAATGTTTTTAATAGAGCAATTCTTTATGTTAAGACAGGTTCAATGGAACCGACGATTATGACAGGGGACTTGATTATTGTTAATGTTAATCCAAGGAGTATAGAACAAGGAGATATCATCACCTTTAGAAAACCAGATCAACCAGAGGTTTTGATTACTCATAGGATTACTGCTGTCAATGGTAATTTGATTACTACAAAGGGTGATAACAACCTTATTTCAGACGGTTGGGAGATTAATTTTTCAAAAGATTATGTGGTTGGCAAGTATTTGTTTAGGTCAGCTTTTTTGGGTTCAGTTTATGAATTATTGTTTTTAAATAGCATAAATCTTCTGTTTGTTTTTGTGATAAGTGTTTTTTTAATTATCGCGTTGATTGAAATTAAGAATATTATTATCTATCTATCAAAGCAAAAGCAAATTGAGATAGAAAAAGAAAAACAAGAGATGATAGAAAAAGCAAAGAAGATGTTACAGGAAGAGAAGGATTTATGAGAGCGATTATTTTGGCGAGTGGTTCTAAAGCAAATGCGACATATCTAGAGATAAATGGGTCAAAAGTCTTAATTGATTGTGGGCTTAGTTATCGCCAAATTGTCCAAAGGCTTAATGAAAGAGGAAAGAATTTGGATGGTTTGGAAGCAGTATTCATTACCCATGAACATATGGACCATGTAGCGGGATTGAGAGTTTTGGCAAAAAATCATAATCTCAAGATTATCTTAAGTAAGGGTACTTATGATAACCTTGATAAAAGATTTTATGGAGATATTTTACCAGAGATGTTTGTAATAACTAGTGACCTTCAGCAATTAGATTTTGGCAATTACTCGGTTTTACCTTTTAATACCTATCATGATGCATCAGAACCTTTAGGATATAAGTTTATAGAACAAGAGAAAACTTTGGTATATCTTACAGATACTGGATACTTTCCGATTAAGAGTTTAAAAGAACTAAAGAATTCCGATTGTTACATTATTGAAGCAAATCATGAAGTTGAACTACTGCTTGAAAGCGCAAGACCTTGGATGCTAAAGAAGAGAATTCTTGATGATCAAGGACATCTCTCGAATGAAGATAGCGCATCATTAGTTATTAATTTACTTGGAGAAAGGACAAAACAAATCATTTTAGCTCATCTCTCATTGGAATGCAATTATGAGGAAATAGCTTTAAAAACATATGAAAAAGTGTTTTATAATGAAGGAATAGATATTTTATCTTATAAGATAATAACAGCAAAACAAAATCATTCGACTGAAGAAATCATCATCGAATGATTTTTTCTTTTGCCAAAATAAACCTAAAATAGCAATTGTCTTTAAGTATCGTTTAAGGTATAATAAGATGTGGATTATGTGCTAATAGGAATTAGCAAAAATATTTATAGGAGGTTGTTTATGACAACAAAAAAAGTTTATCAGTCAATGGATGGAAACCAAGCAGCTGCATATACGGCTTATGCATTTACTGAAGTTGCAGGTATTTATCCAATCACGCCGTCATCTCCAATTCCAGAACATGTAGATAGCTGGGCAGCTGAGGGTAAGAAAAACTTATTCGGAATGCCGGTTAAAGTAGTTGAGATGCAATCAGAAGCTGGAGCGGCAGCTACTGTACATGGTTCGTTGGTGGCTGGAGCTTTGACCACTACTTTCACTGCATCACAAGGGTTATTGTTAAAAATACCTAATATGTATAAAATTGCCGGTGAATTACTTCCAGGTGTTATCCATGTAGCAGCACGTTCAATTGCTGCTCATGCTTTGTCAATCTTTGGCGATCATCAGGATATCTATGCTGCAAGACCGACTGGATTTTGCATGCTTGCATCTGGTTCTGTTCAAGAAACAATGGATTTGGGAGGAATAGCTCATCTTGCGGCTATAAAAACAAGTCTACCATTCCTGCATTTCTTCGATGGTTTTAGAACTTCTCATGAAGTAAATAAGATCGAAGTAATTGATTATGAAGTTTTTGACCGTCTTTTGGATAAAGAAGCGGTTAAGAAGTTTAGAGAGAGAGCTCTAAATTCAGCTAATCCTAAAACAATGGGTACTGCTCAAAATGATGATGTTTATTTTCAAGCTAAAGAAGTTCAAGAGCAGTTTTATCTTCCAGTTCCAGATGTGGTTAATGAGTATATGGAAGAAATTTCAAAAGTTACTGGAAGAGAGTATAAACCATTTAATTATTATGGAGCAAAAGATGCTAAGAATGTGATAATTGCAATGGGTTCTGTGACAGATACGATTAAAGAAGTAGTTGATAATCTAAATGAAGCTGGCCAGAAGGTTGGATTGATTTCAGTTCATTTATATCGACCTTTTTCAAGCAAATATTTCTTCAATGTTTTACCAAAGACAGTTGAAAGAATTGCTGTTTTAGATAGAACTAAAGAGCCTGGTTCTGCTGGAGAGCCATTATTTATCGATGTAAAATCAATTTTCTATGGCAAGGATAATCAACCTAAGATTATCGGTGGTCGTTATGGATTGTCTTCAAAAGATACAACTCCAGCTCAAATTTTTGCTGTTTATGAAAATCTAGCAAATGATATGAAAGATAACTTCACTATTGGTATTGTTGATGATGTTTTATATTCAAGTCTTGAAATCCAAGAAACACCAGACGTTACTGATGCTGATACAACAGAGTTATTGTTCTTTGGCCTTGGTTCTGATGGGACTGTTGGAGCAGTTAAGAATATCTCTAAAATAATTGGAGATTATACAGATCTTTATGGTCAAGCATATGCTTCTTATGATTCAAAGAAATCAGGTGGGGTTACAAGAATGCATTTGCGTTTTGGAAAACATCCAATTCGTTCGACGTATCTTGTGAATCATCCTCACTTTGTATCTTGTTCACAAGAGAGTTATTTGACTAGATTTGATTTGATTAAAGGTATTAGAAAGAATGGAACATTCTTACTTTCTACAACTAAGAGTTTAGATGAGATTGAAGATTATTTGCCAAATAAAGTAAAGAAAATTCTTGCAAAGCGCAATGCTAAGTTATATGTTATCGATGCTTATAATCTTGCTAAAGAAATCGGTGAAGTCAAAATGGTTTCAACGATTATGCAAAGTGCTTTCTTTAGACTTAATGAACAGATAATGAGTTTTGACCAAGCTAAAAAAGCGATGAAAACTTTTGCTAACAAAACTTTTGCTAGCAAAGGTGAAGAGATTGTTGAAATGAATTATAAAGCTGTTGATTTAGGTGGAGATGGATTGCATGAAATCGAAGTTAAACCTGAATGGGCAGATTTAGAAACAGAAGTTGCATTAGATACTGATCGTCCTGATTTCGTAAAGAATATTGCGGATGTTGTCAATGCAATCAATGGTTATGATTTACCAGTATCGGCTTTCTTAGGTATTGAAGATGGACAGATTCCTAATGGCACTTCAAGATATGAAAAACGTGGAATTGCTGAAGAGGTTTCTACATGGTTATCTGAGAATTGTATTCAATGTAATCAATGTGCTTATGCTTGTCCACATGCATGTATAAGAGCTATTTTAGCAACAGATGAAGAAGTTAAAAACGCTCCAGTTGATGCAATTTGGTTAGATGCTAGAGGTAAGGGTTTAGAAGGTTTAAAATATAGAATTGAAGTTTCTGTACTTGATTGTACTGGTTGTATGGTTTGTGTTAACACATGTCCTGCACCTACAAAAGCATTAAAGATGAGTCCGATTGAAGATAGAATTGAAGCAAAAGAGCATGTGTTAGCTGATTATCTTTACAATGAAGTTCCTTATAAAGGAGATTTAGTTGGAAGAAACACTTATAAAAATACTGTTTTCAATCAACCTTTATTTGAATTCTCAGGGGCTTGTGCAGGTTGCGGTGAAACACCTTATGTAAGATTTGTTACTCAATTGTTTGGTGAAAGAATGGTTATCGCAAACGCAACAGGATGTTCATCGATTTATGGAGCATCTTTCCCAGCTTCACCATATACTAAGAATTCTGAAGGCAGAGGGCCTGCTTGGGCTAATTCTTTGTTTGAAGATAATGCTGAATATGGTTTTGGAATGAAGATTGCTCAAGATGCAATGAGAGCAAGAATTGAAAATATTATCATCAACAATAAGACTGATTTTTCAGCTGAGTTAAATGAATTGTTCGAAACATGGATTGAGAATAAAGACAATGGAAATATGAGCTTAGAGTTATCTAAAAAAATTATTCCTCTGTTAGAAAACAATGATTCTCTATCTGCTAAGACTTTATTGGAGTTGAAAGAGTTCTTTGTTAAGCAATCACAATGGATAATTGGTGGAGATGGCTGGGCATATGATATCGGATATGGCGGGTTAGATCATGTTATCGCTAACGCTGAAGATGTAAACATCTTAGTCCTAGACACTGAAGTGTATTCAAATACCGGTGGTCAATCTTCAAAAGCTGCTAGAGCTGGTTCAATTGCTAAGTTTACTGCAGCTGGTAAACCATCTAAGAAAAAGGATTTAGCTGCTTTAGCAATGACTTATGAAAGTGTTTATGTAGCAACTATTTCTCATGGGGCTAATGCGACTCAAGTTACTAAAGCTCTGACTGAAGCTGAATCTTATCCTGGACCTGCTTTGGTAATTGCATACTCACCATGTATTGCTCATGGAATTAATGGTGGATTATCAAATTCACATCAACAAGCAAAACTAGCAACAGAATGTGGTTACTGGCCAACATTTAGATACGACCCAAGAAGAATTGCTGAAGGCAAAAATCCACTTCAAATAGATTCTAAAGAACCTAAATGGGAAAAATATCACGATTTCTTGTTAAGTGAGAATCGCTATCAGCAATTGGTAAAAACCAATCCAGAAGCAGCTGAAGTATTATTGAAAGCTAATATCATTGACGCAAAACGTCGTTGGGCGATGTATCAAAGACTAGCAGCTATGGATTATTCTGAAATAATAGGATAATTTTATTAAATACACAAAAGCACTGTTAGATGATTAATATTGTCTTTCAGTGCTTTTTTTCTCTTTTTTAAGAAAGCGTTATCAATTAGATATTTAGTTTTTGTTCTTGTCAAACAAAAATCATTGTGATAAGATACTTGTAAAATTTATTGCTTGAGGGAAAAAATGTCTAAAATTATTAGCGGATTTCATTTTCATATGTGGCAAAATCGAGGTTTGACTGTTAGTTAGAAAGACTAATAGACAAGCTCGTTTTACAATATGATGCTTGTCTATATTCGCTAATAGTATTATTTGAGTTTAAGCGCTGTAGATAAGTCTACAGTGTTTTTTTTACTTTAAGCATAAATTAATATCATTCAAGGAGAAGAAAAATGAGAGAACCAACAAAGAAGTTTGGATTATTTACTGCAATCGCGATGGTAGTAGGTATTGTAATTGGTAGTGGTGTTTTTAAGAGTGCAGGTGATGTGCTTGCTAGAGCTGGTGGTAAGCTGTCTACAGCGGTTTTAGCGTGGGTTATCGGAGGAGCTATTATTATTTTTTCAACATTAGCATTTAGTATTGTTGCGTTGAAATCAGCAAAGAAATCAGGGATTATTGATTTTGTTGAAGGAGTTGTTGGCGAAAGAGCAGCTTATTTAGTTGGATGGTTTATAAACTTTGTTTACTATCCTATTCTTGTTGGAGTACTTGCTTGGTTGGCAGGTAGTATCACGAATACACTTTTGGGATTTGAACAGGACTTTACTTGGATATTGGCTTTAGTATATTTTATCGGTTCTTATGGCTTAAATATTTTTGGACCTGTCTTGGCAGGCAGGTGGCAAGTAAGTGCAACGGGAATCAAGTTAATACCATTGGTTTTGATTGCTATTGTCGGTTTGGTGGTTGGAATCATCAATGGTACAACTGTTGATGCATTCAGGATTCCGGCTCAGATAATTAGTTCTTCTGGAACTGGTTTGGCAGCAGCAGTAGCGGTGACTGCCTTTGCTTATGATGGTTGGATTACTGCTTTGGCAATAACACAGGAGTTGAAAGACCCAAAAAGAAATTTAGCGAAAGCTTTATTAGGTGGGGCAATTTTAATTGTTGTTTGTTATATTGTGTTCTTTATCGGTTTGTCAGGTGTAATCACAAATGATGAGGCTGTTGCTATAGCTGGTTCCTTGGATACATCTGTTTTAGCAGCTAGTCGCTTGTTTGGCGCTTTCTTTGGACCGGTAGTATCAGTGTTGATCCTAATATCGGTATTAGGAACATTGAATGGATTGACTTTAGGTGCTGTAAGAGGAATGTATCAAATCTCTGTTAAAGGAGTTGGCCCAACACCTGATGTCTTTACAAAACTAGGAAAAAAAGATGAGCCGTATGCATCGGGCTTATTAAGTTTTGTTTTTGCAATATTTTGGGGTATAATCTGGTATGGCAATTTTCAAGGTTTCTTTGGAGGGTTCATGGATACTTCTATTTTGCCAATAGTATTTTTATATGCTTCATTTATTTTAGTGTATTTCAATATCTTCAAAAATTATACTGAATTGAATGCATTCAAAAGATATGTTGTACCTTTGCTTGCGACAGTAGGAGCACTGTACTTGATTTATGGAGCTTTTGTTTCAGATCCGATTATGTTCATCTATTTTAGTGTTATTGTTGTTGTAATTCTAGTGGTTGGCGTATTAACTTATCAACCAAGAAAAGTTAAAGTTATTGTTAAAAATGAAGCCTAGATTTTAGAAAATTAAATTAGAGAAAACTTTATTTTTTAAGGTTTTCTCTTTATTATAAGGTTGAATAGTAGGATGTTTATAGGTTTTTGTCTAGCTGGATTGTGAATTTCTTATTGATATAGCTGTGGATTGTGAATTATTCATGATTTAATTAAAAAATATTTTATCTTTTCTGATAATTGTTATATAATATATAAGACACATAAGTAAAAAGGAGTTTTTAAAGATGCAATTGACAAGAAAAAGAATTATCACATTAATGTTAACTCTATTGCTAGGAATGACATTGATAGCTTGCAAAAACGAAACTACAACTACAACTGAAGTTGCACCTGGAGATTTATTGATACCACAGCTAACTAGCCCTGATGCGGTTTTCTTTTCATATGAAGACTTTGATATAACATATAGAGATCTCTATAACGGTGTGAAAGTTAATGATGGACTCAATCAACTTTTAGCAATGGTTGATTTAGATTTATTGAATGATTATTATCAAAGTGTTACTCAAGAAGAGATTGATGTAAAAAAGCAAAAACTGATGTATGGAACCAATGATCAGGATATTATAGATAAATTTACAGAAGATAAGCTTGAGGAATATTCATTAAGGTTTGAAGAATCAATGTATCTAATGGGGTACGATGATAACATTGATGATTATGTTAGATTAGTTGTTATGAGAGAAAACTACGTTAAAGACATAATTACTGATGAAGCTTCAAGTGATCAAACATGGTATGTCGGCCCAAGCCAGATTGCAGATTATTATCAAAATACATTCCGTCCAGATGTAAAATCTATCAAGATAAAGTTTATATCTGAAGCAGATGCAAAAGCTGTAATGAGAGAGTTTAATCTTGTAAGTCGTGCTGGAGATTTGATGCTTTATACTGGTGAAAAACCTTTAGATCAAGTACCTTCATCACAGTTGAATGCTGAAAATACAAGAAGTCTGACTGAAGAAGAAATATTGGGTTATTATATTGATATGTATAATTATGTTTATCAAGATTTCCGTAGTTTAATCGATAAGAATATGGATGTATTGGATTTGCTTGAACTAGAAGACTTAAGTGTGGCATACGATGATTTAAAAACAGCGAATCAATCTTTAGCTAATTTTGTGTATTATACTTTAGGAAATAGAGAAGACTTCTTATCAGGAGAATCTGATGAGTTATATTATACCTATGCTCCAGTCAAGTATTTCTCAAATCGTGATACTAGTTATTATATGATTTTAAACCTTCAAGGTTTTGAAAAAGCTGATGTTGATGGTTTTGAAGGCGAAGAAGCTGATTTAGTAGCTTTGATTGGTCAAGAAAAATATGATGAGATAGAAAAAGAAATGATTGATACCAATCTTAGTTCTGAATCATTTGTAAGAAGAAGAATTGCTGAACTAAGAAATGAGCATGATTTCTTGATTTATGATTACTATTTGAGTGTTGATTATAGCGCAGTTGACCAAAATTATGCTGAAGATGAAGAAGGAAGCCTTACTGTATTAGCTAGTTATGATGATAAGACGATTACGCCTGATGATTTATTAGAGTATGCACTCAACCAAAATGCTTCTTTGTATTTAATTTATGCATCTCAAATTAAAGCAATTAAGAATGCTCATTTTGAGGATGTTTATTGCCAAAATACTAATCAATGTGTCTATGATTTTCGTGATAATGAATCAGCTAAAATGTTAGAGCATATAAATGATTTTGAGAGTCTTAAAGAACAATTCATGAATAGCATGTATGCTGATTTCTACGAGTTTGAAGATTATTTATATCTTGCTTACGGTGTGAAAACCGAAGAAGAAATGATTAATAATTATTATGTAAAAGCAACTTTGCAACCATTATATATTTTTGATATGATCAAAGAGAATGATTACGAAGTTCTTAGCACTATATTGGAATTGATGCAACCTTACTTTGATAATTATTTCAGTTTGAACGTTAGACATTTATTAATCTATCTTGATAGAAATGAGGATGGTTCACCAGATGATTTTGAAGATTTCTATAGCGATTTAGAGGATAAAGCTTCATTTGATGAGAAACTTTCTAGTTTTGAAGAGAATATAAGAGAGTATTTGAATGCAAATACAGATAATAGTTTCACTACGTTAGTAAATGAATATAAGGCTGCAAAAAGAAATGATGAGACATGGGGAGAGTTTAAAAGATATGGATTCTTCATCATGACCGAGAATCTTTCTAGTTCAGCTTCCTTAACATATAGTAGTTCGGTTAATAAGTTTGAAGATAGTTTTGTAGATGGATTGATTGATTTATATCAAAGTTATATTTTAGATGATTTTAAGGATGAATCATATCTTTACAGTGAAACTTTGATTGAAACTACTTATGGTATGCATTTAATACGAGCGGAAAAAGGTAAAGATTTTGAAAGACCAACAGCAGTTTTTGAAATGACATTTGATGAAGATGAGGAACCTGAGTTCACCTTAGGACTTGAAAGTGATGCTGAAATTATTAATCTTGAACAGTTAAAAATTTATGCGCAATATCGATTCAGTGTTATAAGTTTTGGAACAATTAACCTTTCTGAGTTACATGGATTCACCAGACCAACAATCCCTGCTAGTTTGACAAAAGCTTTTGATGCATATATTGCTTCATTGCATGATGCATTGTATGTTGTAGGTTTCTTAAACTCAGGAATAATATCACAAATACAAGCAGGTGAGCTTGTAAATGAAGTTTCTAATTATTGTAATCTGACAGAAGAGCAACTTAGTGTTAAAATGATTCGTTTGAACGAAATATATCTACGTCAGATGTTTGCGGATTTAGATTTACGATAAGTGCGAGATTTCTCGCGCTTTTTCTTGAGGGTAGAGAATGAAAGCTAAAGAAGAAAAAATTATCAGAAGTAATACAGTTTTGACGATTATCATCAATACTTTTTTGGGAGTAATTAAACTTGTTGGAGGAATATTAGGTAATTCTAGTGTTTTAATAACTGATGCAATCAATTCTATAAGTGATATAGCTAGTAATCTGGTTGTTTATTTCTCAGCAAAGTTTTCAAAAAAAGAGAAGGATAAAGATCATCCCTATGGTCATGATAAGTATGATAGCATGATTTCAATATTTTTAGGGTTTGCGCTGATTATCACAGTTTTTGAAGTTGGCAAAAGTGCAATTGCCTCATTATATGAATATTTGTTTACTGATGCTGTTATTCAAACCCCCAAGTACTTTACGATAATCATTATTTTTATTACGTTGATTTTAAAAGAGTTTCTTTATAAAAAGACTAAGAAAGATGCAAAAAAAGCTAAATCACAGGCTTTGTTAGCTCAGTCATGGGATCATAGGTCAGATACTTTTACGAGTATTGGGGCTTTAATAGGGATTGTAGGAGCTATCTTTGGAGTTTCTTTCTTAGATCCTATTTGTTCGCTTTTCATTGCTTTTTTCATCTTAAAGTTGGCAGTAAGAATTATTAAAACTGGAATCTCACAAGTAGTTGATGCAGCTGTTGATGACGATGAGATTAAAGAGATTAGAAAAATTGTTATGAGCAATAGGAATGTTATAGCTATTGATGAGATTAAAACAAGACTATTTGGTGTAAAGTTTTATGTAGATTTAGAAATAGCTCTAGATGAATGTCTTTCTTTGGTTGAAGCTCATCAAATCGCAGAAGAAATCCATGATCAAATCGAGGAAAATATGAGTGATGTTATTCATTGCATGATTCATGTCAATCCGAGAAAGAAAAAATCTATTGATTAATTATGATGGTGGTGTTATAATATTTAATTACATTAAGAAAACGCTATCATTTAAGGAGTGGTTTTATGATTTTATCAATCTTTACAGAATACCTTGATACTGGGCCGGGAGTATGGGAAATCATTTTAAGGATGACTATGACGGCTGTTTTTGTTGGTTTTATTGGTTTGGAAAGACAGATGCGACATAAAATTGCTGGAATAACTACTCACCTTATGGTTGCTTTTGGTGCTTGTGGAATTGCGATATTACAAGATGCGTTATATTACGATGCAATCGCTACAGCTCAGGCTTTCCAAGAATTGGGTCTCAATGTTGAAATTCAGATTCAAAGACAAAGGGTTATTGCTCAAGTAGTAACGGGAGTCGGATTCTTAGGTGCAGGCACAATATTGAAAACAAAGAATGGAATTTATGGTTTGACAACAGCCGCAACTATCTGGCTAGCATCGATGATTGGGTTAGCTTTTGGCATGGGAGCATATGTGATTGGAGCAATTATCGCTCTCTTCTCTTTTGTTTTCTTAACAGTGTTTAGAAAAATATTAGGTAAAACATCACTTAGACATATAGATTCTCCGGAAATAATCGGTTCAAAACCAGTTGATGAGTAAAGAGATTGAAAAATCTCTTTTTCTTTTACACATAATTGTAAAATTATTCATTCATATATTTTGCAAAATATGATTAAATAGGTTAAACTATTTACGGGAATTTTGGAGGTATTTATCATGATTTTAGACATAAAGGACCTGAGTGTATCAATTGATGGCAATATGATATTAAATAGTTTGAATCTTACTGTAAAAGGTGGAGAAGTTCATGCTATTATGGGTCCAAATGGAACAGGAAAATCAACTTTAGCACAGGTATGTATGGGACATCCTAGTTATAAGGTTGAGTCTGGAGATATACTTTTGGATGGAGAAAGTATTTTGGATAAAACAGTCGATGAAAGAAGTAGAATTGGCTTATTTTTAGCGATGCAAAATCCTGTAGAGGTTCCTGGTGTAACCAATTTTGATTTTGTTAAAGCAGCAATTCAAACAAGAATGGCAAAAGATGAGCACTTGCGTATTGGAAAATTCATTTTAAAGTTTGAAGCAGCTTCTGAAGAACTAAGAATGGGAAAAGGATTGGCTCATCGGTTTTTGAATCAAGGGTTTTCTGGCGGAGAAAAGAAACGAAACGAGATTTTACAGATGAAAATGTTAAACCCGAAATTTGCTTTTTTGGATGAGATCGATTCTGGATTAGATGTTGATGCATTGAAATTAGTTGGAGATAATGTTACAAAGATGAAGTCGCCAGATTTAGGGTTGATACTCATTACACATTATCAAAGATTATTGGACTATATTGTCCCTGATTTTGTTCATATTATGTTAAATGGTCAGATAGTGAAGACAGGTAAAAATGAATTGATTAATCGGATTGATAAGGAAGGTTATGAGTGGGTAAAGAAAGAACTTGGTATTGTTGAAGAAGAGAAAAGACCAGTTTCTTTAGGTGTTTGCCCATCAAAACACTGATAATGAAGTTGTTAGTTGATAAGAATAATTTAATTATTCTAGACAAAGAGAATATCATTAATGAATATGATTTAAAGATTGAGAGTAACCAAATCATTATCGATAAAGAAGATGATATTTTTATCTATATCAATGATTTATTGTCTCAAAAACCAATTGAAATTCGAGTAAAAAACGATGTAAAATCAAAGCTGTTTATTGTTGTGACTAATTCAAGAACAAATGTTATTAAGATAAATTTTCTACTAGAGAATAATTCTGAGTTGGAATTGGTGAGTTATTTTTCTGCAAAAAACAAAGCTAAATTAGATTTTTCTAGGAGTTTTACTTTAGAAAAATTCTCTAACTTAAAGTTGTTTAATTTCTTAACTTATAATGGGACTTTAAATATTGATGAAACAATCAACATGATTGGTGAAGGTGCTAATACTAAATTAGAATTTCTAAACTTGGGCAAATTATCAAATGTTACCAATGTTTTGCAAGAGATAAATCATCTAGCAATAAAAACTAAGTCAATGATTTCAAATTCCTTAATAGCTAGCAACAAATCTAAATTGAATTATCAAGTAATTGGAAGCATCGCTAAGGGTATGGAATATTCAGATTGTTCTCAATCTAACCGTGGGATTATTTTAGGTGAAGAGTCAGAAATAGCAGTTGAACCAACACTTTTAATCGATGAATACAACGTTTCAGCTAGTCATGGTGCTGCAATTGGACAAATTGATGAGAATCAGTTGTATTATCTAAAAAGTCGTGGTTTAAACGAAGAAGAAGCTAGGAGTTTGATTATTTTTGGATTGACCAATCCTTTTATTGAAAAAATTACTGATCAAGGGCTGAAATCATTGTTTAAAAGACAAGTAAACAGAATTGTTTAAGGTGGTTATAATGAATGAATTAGTTTTTAAGGATTTTCCTCAATTAAAGTCTGATTACATCTATTTTGATACAGCAGCAACATCTTTGAAACCTTTATCAGTTATCAATGCTGTGAATAACTATAATATGAATTTGAGTGCTAATATCAATAGAGGTATGTATGAACAAAGCGTTAAAGCTACTTTTTTGTACGAGGAAACACGCAGAAAAATCGCTAAGTTCATTAACGCAAAAGAGAAGGAAATAGTTTTTACAAGAGGAACTACTTCAGCTCTTAACCTTGTGGCTAATTCCTATGGTTTAGAGAATCTTTCAGAAGGCGATGAAATCATTATTTCGGAACAAGAACATCATTCCCAATTTTTACCTTGGCAAAATGTTGCTAAAAAGACGAAAGCAAAATTAAGATTTATTGAGCTTGACAGAGAGGGGAAAATTACAGTTAATGCCTTCAAGAAAGTTTTAAGTTCTAAGACTAAGATTGTGGCGTTGAATTATGTCTCGAATGTATTGGGATATATTAATCCAATCAAAGAAATTACTGAATTAGCTCATCAAATGGGATCTGTGGTTGTTGTTGATGGTGCTCAAGCAGTTGGACATTTGAAGATTGATGTAGTTGATCTTGATTTTGATTTTTTTGCTTTCTCTGCTCATAAAATGTTAGGTCCTACAGGAGTTGGTGTATTGTTTGGGAAATTGCAATTACTAAAGAATATGAGTCCGATTGAGTTTGGTGGAGATATGAATGAAGATGTCTTTAAAACTGAATCAACTTGGAAACAAGCTCCGCAAAGATTTGAAGCAGGAACTATGCCAATAGCGGAAGTTATCGGTTTTGGAGAAGCTGTTGAATATCTTAATTCTATAGGAATAGAGAACATAAAGAGTTATACACAAAAATTATATGATTATTTTATTGAAAAACTCAATCAAGTTGATGGAGTAGAAATATACAATATGAAATCAGATATTGGAATAATAACCTTTAATCTTAAAAGCGTACCTTCACATGATGCGATAAGTTATTATGCCCAAAGCAATATTGCATTACGATCTGGACAACATTGTGCAAAACTAATCCATGACTGGCTTAAAATAAACTCTTCTTTACGAGTTTCTGTATATATCTACAATCGTATTGAAGATGTTGATAGATTCATAGAGGTCACAAAAGTTGCGATAAGTTATTTTAGAGAACTTGGTTTTTAGGAGGGATATGATGAACAATTTAGATAATCTTTACCGAGAAATCATTATGGAACACTATAAAAACCCAAGAAATAAAGGGTTAATAGACGATGATAGATATGTTAAGATTAGAATCAAGAATCCATCTTGTGGTGATGATATCACGATTCAAACATTGGTTGAGAATGAAAGAATTGCTGATTGTAAACAGGAAGCAATAGGTTGTTCTATTTCAGTTGCTTCAGCATCAATTCTTTCAGAAATAATGATTGGAAAAACAGTTTCTGAAGCTATGGAGATAGCTGTTAACTTTTTAAACATGGTTTCAAATCGTGATTATAATGAACAAATGGATTTAGAAGAAGCAAGCGTTTTTAGTGGAGTAAAACAATTTCCAGCAAGAATTAAGTGTGCTTCAATTGCCTGGGTTGCTTTTCAAGACACAATCAAGCAGGAGTGATGAAAGTGAGTAAAAAGGAATTTGATTTTGATTCTGAATATAAATATGGTTTTAAGACTGAATCAACTTCAGTTAAACAAACAAAAAGAGGTTTATCTGAAGCTGTTGTTAGGGAGATATCTGAGATAAAGCAAGAGCCAAAATGGATGTTAGATACAAGATTAGATGCGCTTAAAGCTTTTTATGAAATTGATAATCCTTTGTGGGGGCCAGATTTGTCTGGTATTGACTTTAATGATATTATCTACTATATTAAATCATCTGACCGAGTTGAAAGAGATTGGGAAAATGTTCCTGAAGAAATTAAGGAAACCTTTAAAAAATTAGGTATTCCAGAAGCTGAGCAAAAGTATTTAGCTGGAGTTACTACCCAGTTTGAATCTGAAGCAGTATATCATAGCACAATTTCTGAATTAAATGATTTAGGGGTGATTTTTTTGGATACAGATTCTGCTTTAAAAGAATACCCAGAGTTATTCAAAAAGTTTTTCACTAAGGCTGTTGGCTATAAAGATAATAAATATGCCGCATTAAATACTGCTGTTTGGAGTGGAGGATCTTTTATCTATGTTCCTAAAGGTGTGAAAATTGAAAAACCATTACAATCTTATTTTAGAATCAATACAGAAAGAATGGGACAATTTGAACGCACTTTGATTATTGTTGATGATGAAGCAAGTTTGAATTATGTTGAAGGTTGTACAGCGCCAATATATTCAACAAACTCTTTGCATGCTGCTGTTGTTGAGATTTATGTCGAAAAGAATTCTAAATGCCGATATTCAACTGTTCAAAACTGGTCAACAAACATAGTTAATTTAGTTACAAAGAGGGCTGTTGTAGAAAAATATGGTCATATGGAATGGATTGATGGTAATATCGGCTCTGGCTTGAATATGAAATATCCGAGTTGTATACTTAAAGGAGATTATTCTAAGGGGACAACAATCACTATTGCATTTGCCGGAAAAAACCAATATCAGGATACAGGAGCTAAGATGATTCATTTAGGTAAGCATACCACTTCAAAAATAGTCTCTAAATCAATAGCTTCAAAAGGTGGAAAGGTAAATTATCGAGGGATTGTATCACAGGGTAAGAATGCTGAGTTTTCAAAGGCAAAGATTGAATGTGATACTATTTTGATAGATAGAGAATCCTCATCAGATACAATTCCAATGAATATTGTTAAAAACTTCAGAGGGCAGATTGAACATGAAGCAACTGTTTCAAAGGTCAGCGATGATGAATTGTTTTATTTGATGAGTCGTGGTTTGAGTGAGGATGAGGCAAAAGAAATGATTGTTATGGGATTCATTGAGCCTTTTGCTAGAGAATTGCCGATGGAATATGCGGTTGAATTAAATCAATTAATCAAGTTAGAAATGACTGGTTCTATCGGATAAAAACCTCTGAATGGGGGTTTTTTTTCTTGGCTTGTTTTTTTTTACTTATAATTGTGATAAAATAAATAAAAGGCGGTGTATAAGAATGAAACTGGTAATGGCAATTGTTTCTAATGAAGATGCAAATAAAGTTATCAAAAAGTTGATTAAATCAAACTTTTTTGTAACCAAATTAGCCACAACTGGTGGGTTTTTGATGAGCGGGAACACAACGATAATCGTCGGTGTAAGTGACGATTCGCTTGAACAATGCATTCAAGTAATTTCAGAGACATCAAAAAGCAGGACAAAACTTGTTCCAAATGCGATATCTAGTGAGTTTGGAATTTTCTCGTCTATGCCAGTAGAAGTTGAAGTTGGTGGAGCGACTATTTTTGTAATGGATGTAGAACAATTTATTAAAGCATAACTATTACTAATTGAAAGTGGGTTCTTTTGATGAGGGCAGATTTTTATGACACAGAGAAGATTATTATTTTATCTTAAGAATAGTAATTATGAAGATATAATTACATTTTTAAGTATGTATAACAATATTATCATAACAGAAGTTCAAGATGCTTGTTTAGTTGCTTATGTACAGACAGATTTTTCATTTAGTGATTTTTCGAAACTTAGAGAGTTTTTAGTTGAAGAGTTGTTAATTGATTTTGTTGGACTTTATCTTCCCTTGAGCTTGGATATTCAAATTAGAGTTATTTCAAAATATTTACCGAGGTTTAATTTGGGAGTTTACAATATTGCTGATTTTATCAGCGAAATATGTTTGGAAAAGCATAACGAGATGAAATTGACGTTAAAGAGTTATTACTACAATTATGTCGGAGTAGAAACAGTAGAAACAGTTCTAGGTTTTATTGAAAATAGTTTCAACGCATCTAATAGTGCAAAGAAGATGTATATGCATCGGAATACGCTAAACTATCGGATTGAAAATTTTATTAGAAAGACAGAAATAGATATTAGAGATTTTATGCAAGCTTTAGCAATATATCTATTGTTTAGAAGGTGATTTGTGCATATTGCATATTGGATTATCTTCTTTTTTTTTATATAATTATCTTGATAATATTTTAAGGAGGAAATTTATGGCTACACTGAGTTTTAAGAATATTGATAAGATTTATGATAATGGTGTTCAGGCAGTTTTTGATTTTAACTTAAATGTTAAAGACAAAGAGTTTATTGTTTTCGTTGGGCCATCTGGATGTGGTAAGTCAACTACACTTAGAATGGTTGCTGGTTTGGAAGAAATATCTGGAGGAGAGTTGTATATCGATGATCAGTTGATGAACGATGTTGCTCCAAAAGATAGAAATATTGCGATGGTTTTCCAATCATATGCATTATATCCACATATGTCAGTTTATGATAACATGGCTTTTGGATTAAAATTAAGAAAAATGCCTAAAGCTGAAATTGACAAGAGAGTTCAAAACGCAGCTGATATATTAGGATTGACTAGTTATCTTGACAGAAAACCAAAAGCATTGTCAGGAGGACAAAGACAAAGAGTTGCTTTAGGTAGAGCGATTGTTAGGGATGCAAAGGTATTCTTGATGGATGAGCCTTTATCAAATCTTGATGCTAAATTAAGAGTTGCGATGCGTGCTGAGTTAATCAAATTGCATGAAAGATTAGAAACTACGACAATTTATGTTACCCATGACCAAATTGAAGCGATGACTATGGCAACAAGAATTGTTGTTATGAAAGACGGAAGAATCCAACAGATTGGTGCTCCAAAAGAAATATATGATTATCCAAACAATATGTTTGTTGGTGGATTTATTGGAACTCCAGCTATGAATTTCTTGCCAGGAAAAGTTGATGACGAAGGTGTTTTCTCGATTAAAGATTTACGTTTGAAAATCGATAAGAAACATTTTGATTTATTAAAAGAAAAAAATATGCTTAATAAAGAGGTAGTTATCGGTTTCAGACCTGAAGATGTTCATGATGAACCAAGATTCTTGGAAAAACATCCAGAGTCAAAAGCTATTTTCGTTGTTGATGTTGCTGAGTTATTAGGAGCTGAGACAAATATTCATATTTCAATTGACGACAATAACATAATTGCTAAAGTTAGTGCTAGATCTGATTTATCTATAGGTTCAAAAGTTGAGTTGGCAATTAATATGGAAAAAGCACATTTCTTTAATCCAGAAACAGAAGAAAGAATAGTAAAATAATTTCTTAAAATAAACTAATTTATAGAGAATATACCGCCAAAATTGGCGGTATTTTTCAAATAGAAAACAGATGTTTCTATGTTAAAATAGTTTGTAAAGGAGCTATTATGATAGATTATATAATAAAGAAGGAAGACAACTGTCTTTATATTGTAAAAGATCAAGACTATTTGATTAAGGATATACCAATCCAAAGGTATTTCAACTCTTTGCTTATTGACAGCTTTACAAACTTGCAAGCATTAGAGAAAGCGATGAAAAAGCTCTTTGCCTTCAACTCTAAAATTCCCATCTATGTTGATGAACAGACTTTGTTTATGAACATAAAGAGTTATCGCTTAGAAGGGAGTATATATATCAATTACTTTGCAATTCTTAGCTACTATGAAGTAGATAAAGAAATTGTTGTTTCGTTCTACGATGGACATTGTTTAAAATTGAAGTCAAGATATTGTTTTTATAATCAAATCAAGAAATGCCAAAGAATCATCGAACATCTAAAATTATGAAAACAGATGTAAGATATAATAAAAATAGTTATAGAAATATAACTGTTTTTTTAGTATAATATTACTGTGATATAAAAAGATCAAGGAGGATTTATATGAAGAAAAAAACATTAGATGATTTATGTGTTTCAGGGAAGAAAGTTTTGGTTAGAGTTGACTTCAATGTACCGATTATTGACGGTATAATAAGTGATGACAATAGAATAGTCCAAGCACTTCCGACAATAAACTATCTGTTGTCTGAGAATGCTAAAGTAATCCTTTTTTCACATTTAGGAAGAATAAAGAAAGAAGAAGATTTAGCAAAAAACTCACTTTTAGTAGTATCTAAGAGATTAGAGGAGTTGTTATCAAAACCTGTGAAGTTTATTCCTCAAACTAGGGGAACAGTTTTAGAAGATGCTATTAACGCGATGCAAGAAGGCGATATAGTAATGTTCGAGAACACACGTTTTGAAGATTTAGATGGAAAGAAAGAATCAAAAAATGACCAAGAGCTAGGAGCTTATTGGGCGAGTTTAGGGGATGTTTTTGTTAACGACGCTTTTGGTACTGCACACCGTGCACACGCTTCAAATGTTGGAATAGCTAGTTTAAAAGAAGCAGCTGCCGGGTTTTTAATGGAAAAGGAACTACGTTATATAGGCGAAACAGTCGAGAATCCTGAAAGACCATTTGTTGCGATTTTAGGAGGAGCAAAAGTCTCTGATAAAATCGGAGTTATTGAAAACCTTCTTAAGAAAGCTGATAAGGTTCTAATCGGTGGCGGTATGGCTTATACTTTCATGAAAGCATTGGGTTATAATATTGGTACATCAATCGTAGAAATAGATAAACTTGACTTAGCTAAAGAATTGCTTGATAAAGCAAATGGTAAATTGATTTTACCAGTTGATTTGGTTGTATCAAAAGAATTTTCAGCAGATGCAAAGCACAGAATAACTACTTATAAAGAGATTAAAGATGATGAAATGGGATTGGATATAGGTCCAAAAACAATTGATTTATTCAAGAAAGAGTTAAAAGGAGCTAAAACTGTTGTTTGGAACGGGCCTGTAGGTGTTTTTGAATTTGAAGCTTTCGCAAAAGGTACAAAAGCAGTGTGTGAGATATTGGCAAATATGGATGATGCTAGAACAATTATTGGTGGTGGTGATTCAGCTGCAGCAGCAATTCAAATGGGTTATCAAGATAAATTCACTCATATTTCGACTGGTGGAGGAGCATCATTAGAGTTTCTAGAAGGAAAAGAATTGCCTGGAGTAACATCTCTAGATGATGTTGAAGATTGTTGCGAAGGATGCGATTGTCATTAATAATAAAAATTTATTAGAAGGAATGATTAAAATGAGAAAACCAATTATTGCAGGTAATTGGAAAATGTTTAAGACCAGAGACGAAGCTTTATATTTCGTTTTGCAGGTCTCAGAAAAAATGCCAAACAATAAAGATGTTGAGACAATTTGTTTTGCTCAAGCACCTTTGATGAGATGTTTGATTAAAAGACAAGGAGCTAATTTGCGCATTGGAGCACAAAATCTTCATTTTGAAGATGAAGGAGCTTTCACAGGGGAAGTTTCAGGTCCTTTGTTAAAATCTTATAATGTTGAATATGTTTTGATTGGG